>Ga0306866_1000084_pt1 | contig 37598 bp, 72 predicted proteins | sample AntRauTorckE5432_FD_190450 | JGI IMG/M metagenome (GOLD analysis project Ga0306866, IMG submission 190450) | Saline lake microbial communities from Rauer Islands, Antarctica - Metagenome Torckler E5 #432 (v2) (version 2) | ecosystem: Environmental > Aquatic > Non-marine Saline and Alkaline >...
TGATATTAATGACGTGCCGGATATCATCACTATTGCAGCTAGAACGTTTAGTTCGGATGGTGACTTGGTTGCGACACTACAGTATATTGCAAAGTACTAACAGAGTTACATTTGCTGTTGGAGTTGGAGTTGTTGTTGCTGACTACGAATGTTAGTGATTTGTGATTTAATCCTATCACGGTCACTACGTAGAGTTTCTAGCCTAGATACATCATCTGCTGTAAGTTGGGTTGGAGTTTTACCACGAGTGATAGCACTCATTTCACTTTCAATAGATCGAAGCTCCAAACTCATGATCTGCATTTGATTGCCATAGTAGAATATTTGTTGTTGTTGCTGAAATCCTTTAAGCTCCACTTCAACGACGTATGGAGTCTGCTCTTTAACTATCTCAGTAACGTATAGATCGGTACGTTCAGATGCAAAGGCCACGGTTTGCCACACGGTAAAAAATGCACCTACCACACTCGCAACGATTGTTGATACGGTTGTCACTTTACCTATAACTCCTAGTTGGCTGAAATCTTTGCCTGCTGTAAATGGGACTTTTGCCATGTTGAAACCCTCTACAACATATTTATTAAATAGCCCTCAAATACTCTACCAATTCTTTAAATCCGCCCACATATACACCCTCGTGGAAAATCTGTGGTACACTTTTAACTACATGGTCAGACCCAGATTCGTTGACATACAACTGAATGTCGTCGCGAGAAACTTGCTCTGGCACCGATAGCTCTTCATATTCGTGGCCTGATTGTTTGATTAATTGTTTTGCGCTCACGCAAAACTTACAGTTGTTCTTTCCATAAACTGTAAACTTCATATAACTTCCTTATATTGTTGTTTTTGGTTGTGGTTTTGGACGTGGTTTGGGGGTTATAACTTCAAGTATGATTTGAAGTTGAGTGTTTTGTGATGAGTGTATATCATTTACATCACTAACTAATTCCGTTATTTCTTTTCGTGTAACGTAGTACACATCTTGATTTTGGTTTGCGTTTTCCAATTCCATTAGCCGGACTTCAAGATTATTCATGTTATCTTGAAGTACAGTTTGCTTCCATAGAAGTAAGAGACATAGTATAAGAATAGCATAGAGAAGAAAAGTCTTTCTACGATTCATCTTTTCAGTCTTTATCTTTGCCTTTTGAGCTTTTGTTATCGTCATCGGATTTGCCCTTGCCTTCTTCTTTACCATCGGAATCCTTATCTGATGGTCGGCCTTTTTCAGGCATGTTCTTCTTAAGAGCCTGAACATCTTTCTTCAAGATTTCATGGTCACGGTCGCCCGGACGAGGACTGATCTTGGCCTTGAGAGTGCCATCACCAATCATTTGGCGAACACGGGAAACTGTTACACCAAGTTCTTTTGCCGCCCACTTTGTTGATGCTGTGTCGCCAATTGGTTCTGGGGCCTCACCTTTGTCTTCAAGGTCAACTTCTTTCAGATACTGCGCTGCGTCTGCTAGTTTCATGGTTAAAATTCCTCAATTTTATTGTATTTAGTGGTGTTGATTACTCACAAACGTAGTTTACGAATTCAGTACTAGACAGATATTTCTTGGTATTGTCTAACAGAGTGAATGTAAACATGGTTACATTCTGACCAAATAACATTTCGGTACTGGATGCCATTCTGCCCATGTAATAAAAATCACGCTGGGCACTGTATTTATGATCACAGAACACCACGTTCACATCGTCTGATATTTCGATCATATCTGGTGTAGGTGTACTACCTACGTCTGGGTCATCGCTAATTGACGAGCTTTCGCATCCAACTATTAATGCGAATAGTAACGCTATCCAAGCTACTCTTTTCATATTCAGGTTCCTCTGTATCAATATGTTCTATTTGTGATTGAAGACCGTGTTCACTAATGTATTTATTCCGTGGCACCCACCCTTCTTCAGTCATGAAGCCCCACTTGCGGATTTTGAATAATGTGACGAATATTGTTGATGCACCTTCATTTTCATTCATTAGTAGTTTATGGAGTTTCCATGGGCTGTGGAAATATATGTCACCAGCTGCACGTTTCTCAACCCCCGATGTAGTATGTTCATCGTATCCACCCTCTAGGATGAATGCTGCGAAAAAGAATGGATGATCGTGTAGGTGGCGGTCTAAGTCACTACCCTTGATTTCGTGGTAATACACGTTCATAATAGGGTTTTTAGGTAACAACCACCAGCGTTTCATGTATTGCTCACTTATAACAAAATCGGGTTTGCGATTCTGCGTCTTGCGTTTGAGTCTAACCAATAGTTCAAACGCAAGTTTCTGTCTGAATTTATTTAACACAAGATCAGTCCTTACTAGCTTTAACTGAAAGTCCTTCCATCTGTTTCTGAATTGTTGCCTGAACAAAATCACGATTAGTGCGATTCTGAATCTCATCAGCAAGTTTGAATCCATAGTCAATTATTTCATCAGCTGGCTTATCCATACCATCTACTGTAAGAATGCTGTTGACGAAGCTCACTACAAGCTGTCCACGGTTCGAAAACTGCTGGAACAACTCTGTGTCGCTTTGTGATGATGTTGAAACAGTCTGGCGGGAAACTGGTGTAGTGTTATCTACTGGTGTAACCTCGGCAGCCTGTGAGTTAGCCACTTCTTCGTTTGCTACTTGAACTGCTTCAGCGGCTTTAATCTTTGTTGGTGGAAGAAGACCCTTTTCAATCATTTCTTCCTTGGTGAGTTGGCGGTGCTTTGACTTGCTCATTAATATTATCCTTATAGTGAACTATTTTTTATTAGTTGCTCCCTAATATCAGAGAGTGTATATCCATTTTTTATTTCAATTACTATTAGTTCATTGCTTAACATTTTAGCAAGCAATGGTGTTAAAATTGACACAAAGCTCTCAATCTTTCGGATCAACGCTTTATGGGTTTTGCTAACCTTCCTTGTATCTATCATCGTCAAACCGAACCTGTCTGGACTTGAAATAATTATTTGACGAATCATGTTCTCTTTAGATGCAAACGCATATACGCCATCAAAGTGGTATACAAAGCCATCATCTATAGCAAATACGTTCATAGCGAACTTGGGGGGCGCATCCGGGGACTGTGCTTTTACTTGAACACACTTTTCAATGAAGCACTGTAGTAACTCCGATTCATTGACTTCTGTATCTAACAGTGCTAGCATCAGTGTATAATTTCACCCATTGATTGTGTTGAAGCCAACCAGACTTCTACAATAGCATCAAGTATTTGTTTAACTTCAACGGGTTCACTGATGGTTCTACGAACTGGTGATGATTTGCTTTGAAGTCGAGCCATATGATTTACGGCATGTTGGAATACTTCATGATCTTCCTCGTCTAGAACTCTAACATCAACGATTTCAATGTCACCATTACTTAGATCACCAAAAGGGTTCCACCCCATAGCCACATAATTGAAGCTATCAGTTTCAGCGTTCCACTCTAGGATTCCAACGAATTGTTCATACAAGATGGTAACTGTCTTGATATGCTCGAATCGCAAAGCTACGTGTGGGCGTGGAACCGCCACGGGCTCACATTCGCTCATGCGCTCGCATAAACTTTTAATTGACATCGATGCTCTAATTTTCGCGGATTCGTCCATTCTCACTTCTTTAATCTCACCATTCATCGCTAGTCTCCAGTGTTGACTACATCGAGGTCGTGTTATTCTCCGTGATGTTAACTAAATCTAGGTCGTGTTCCTCTCCATTCTTTCGTGGATACAAGCTAATTTTTTCACCCTGATGACTCCATACACAAAATACAGCTTCTGTGTTGTCATACTTTACAATGCCCATAATTTTGTCTTTCAGAGTGACGTGGGTCACGCTGAAACCTTTGCGAGTTTGGAAGAGTTGTTTTGGATTAAACTTTGTGGTCATTGAGTAGCTCCATCAGGTCGATTACTTTATCTTCTGGTTCACGAGATACTGCTAATATATTTAATGCTTCTGTCATTTTTTCTACTTGTTCTTTTGTCAATTTAGTAAAAATAATCCTTACTTCATCTTTGAAAAACTTTGGAACAACAGTGGTATGATCCATAATAACTGTGTAGGACGTGCCTTTACTATCATGGTAAATGTACTGGATCATGTTTGTGCTCGGATATAGGACTTTCCAATTGTTTGGAAAGTTATTGAGCAAATGGAGTATGTAATCGAACACGGTGCTATTCGATGTGCGAACTATTTTCATTTTTATACCTTCAAAATTATAGAAGGTTAATTATCACATTAACACCGTCAATTGTCAAGCCAAAAATTGAAAGGACAAGCACGACGGCGTTGATATTAGAAGCTTTAGGTTTCGTCCAGACCGCCAAACTTACTAACAGCCCAAATAACACCAGCAATCGCAAGTACAATAACCAGAGTCTTGGGAACAATCATGCCTACTGCAACCCCACCCAGTGCTGCGGGGACGCTTGGTACGGAGTCTAGCCAATCTACAAACTTCTTAGCTTTAATGCGTGCTGTGGTTGCTATATCAATCATATTCATATTATTCCTCTTTTATGAAATCAAATCGGAGAATCAATTCTCCGTCTTCCGAAATTATTGGTAGCATTTCAAAACGGTGCTTATCAAACTCGTCCATTAGCCTGAAACCTCGTGGTGATGCAATCATAACAAAACTTACATCTAGGCCACCACTATCATTCAATTTAACGTCTTGCACGACGTGTGAAGTTTCTTCTACCGCTGGTAGTCTTGTTGGCTTTGGTGTATCTTTTGGCCAAGAACCATGGTGGCAAGAGTGCTTCGAATACCTATCGATTACTTTGCCAATATCGATGGTATCAGGTATTTTTTCTGATGATACTTTGGTGTGGTACAGAATACTTGCATATCGCATTGGATATCTTTTTAAATCTCCGTTTATTAATTTATAACAATTCAGTTAACACAGTAAGGTCTCTGAGTGACCCTACTTATATTAATCATTTTTACTAAGTTCAGATAGTTTTTCAGCGAACCCATTGTCGTTAAAAGAAATATTCTTTGTGTCTTCTAGAGATAATGCTGAATCGCTGTTGGACATGGGCGCGGCATAGTACTGCTGTACTCTTGCGTTTATGGTATTTCCATAAACTTTGAGGCGGGATACCGTGATGATTTTATTGACTCTGTTTTTACGCTGGCTGATACTTCTCCAGTGACCAGCTTGCGGCACATACTCGTACCGCAAGCCTTTAATGTTACGAATCAACAAATCTTCATCGGATGAAAGCATATGATAACTCCGTTATGGGGGCTATCAGTTTCTCACAGTTTGCTCTAATGTGTCAAGCAATAGTGTAGCTTCGTTTGCATTCTTTTTTGGATTAAATCCAAAGAAACGTCGATGAACTCGTCCGTATAGTTCAAATTCAGAAATTGGTACACTAAATCCGTATAACACATTTCTCTGATCTGTACCACCGTGCGAACTCTTGAACCCTTCTCGGATTGTGACATTGAGAAGTCCCGGCGTCTCTTCTACGAAAAGCTGTCGATACTTCATGCCTTGTCCTGTATGGCGGCTTCCAAGGTCTACCACAGACATTCTCTGCTTACGGTTGAACATTGGAGTGTAGCCTTTCATAAAATCCATGAGGCGGTCTACAGCCCCTTCTAGATTAGCACTTTCTACTTTGGATTCAGATGACGCTAGTGCCTCATCTGGTGCGGAATCAACGGATTCTGTTGACTCCACTGGTCCTCCGCTATCACCATTATTGGATTCTTCGGCTTTTGGCTGCTTACGCGGTCTCCCGGCACGGCCCGGTGTTTTTGTTTCTTCTGTCATGGTAACATGCTCCTATTTCACGTACCATTATTTAGTGCGCAAAAATTAACGTGTTACTCGGGAACATCGACTGCAATTTCTTCGAAGTCAGCATTAAGCTCATCGACAAATTCAAAGAACTCTTTAAGCATTTCTTCGTTCCGTTTAGTACTTGGAAATAGAATTTCCACACTGCCGTTAATTTTAAAGACTACGTACTTCACATCGAATATTATGGAATCATCTACAACTTTGAATACTACTACAGATTCAGATTCATCATTATCGAACGCTTCATAGAGAAGATTACCTATACCATCATCTACAGTTATCCAGATTTCGGCGTCGGTATTCATGATTTGCTTGAGTTTGGTTTTTGTCATTATAGTTCATCCTGTTTAAATTTTCCAAAGTTTGGCATATTGAAGTCAAGATTACCCTCCAAATATTCTTGGGTTGTGGGCATCGTCGGAGCAGATGCTGCTTTATTAGCACGGTATTTTTCGAGAAGCTCTCTCATCTCCATGGGAATGTCATTGTAGTCTACGGCACCATGTTCAAGTCCATAATCAGTAAGCATGGCAAACAGCATGTTACTTTCATGTGTAACCATATCCATGATTTCGTTTCTTTGAGAGATTGTGCCTTCGTCCATGATTACATTCATCTTGATGTGAAGTTTAAGCACCAATTCGGCTTGAACACGAATGTCTGAGGTAGGTGCAGATGAGCATAGGCTCCGAAGACGTTCTTCGGTCTGAGCCATCATCCTCGCTTCACCAGCGCTCAATGTTGTATTATATGGATTATTTTTCCCCGGCGGATTCGCTCGTGGATCAGTAGCCAGTGGATCAGGACGAGTTGCACCGGTCCCCACCAGTGTAGTGGATTCCTTGGATATTAGCCATCCAACAATCAATAGTGTAGTAGCCGTAAGAAAAACGCCGATAGCGAATCCGATCATAAACATTTGCATTTTGAATCTCCCTTTTAAACTAGTGTATCACTCACCATGCATTGGATGCAAGCGAGTATCCGTCACCTGTTGAATAAGTTCCCATGCATTTTCATAGTCCTTTTGTTGCAGCAATTGATCTAGCATGCCACGTTGCTCATTGGACGCCTGTTGGTAGAATTTCATAACTTCCATAGCACCAATGTTGCCGGGATACGATGCTTCTTTCAAATCTTTTAATAGCATGACATGCTCCACATCTATAGTTGTATTTATTGATGGGGAGTGCTATACTCAAAGTTGAAGTGATCTATTTCATCTGCATACAATTCAGCTATTCTGTCTGCAAATTCTGGATCAGCTTTAAGGTAGGCCCGCAAATTGTCCGACGCTCGCTCGTTCTTATTGACATGTGGGAATTCCATAGGCATTTCAATACCTTGTACTTCAAACATATTCACGAAATCGGCTTCTAAGTGATCGAATCTGAGAATATGTAAGTCATCGGGTATTTGCCCATCAACTTCTAGGTAGTGTTTGACGGTTTCGGCGTGCTGCCATGTGGGTTCTAGGTTTCTGTAGAAATCTGAGAATGACACATAATGTCGCCCTTTGAATATATCTACGTTTGGAAATGAAAATGAGTTGCGCTTGTAATGCATCAAGTAGAAGCTGATTATACGATCCCATGTGTTTCGGACTATCGTGAATTTAAAATACTCTTCAGGTGATCCTTTCATGTACTTATAAGCATCAGCCATAGTAAAGTGCTGTCCAACTTTCCCTTCACGGTCACTGAATGACTGACACCTATAGAGCAAGTGTTCTACTGAAGAACCTCCAGTCTTAGGTATATGAATAAAAGCCATCTTGGGTTTGTGCCACATCATTAGATATTCTTATAACCATCGTTTAGGCCAACGAATGCTGGGTAGTTGAAATCAGTATCTTTGGGATTATATTCTATAATAATATACGGCTCAACTGGCTCGCCGCCCAATGCAAGTTCAATAAGATTTTCTATTAAGGTCTGTTTGTTTATTACCTCAGAGCCTTGGCGTCCAGTGAATTGTACAAACTCTTCACGTTCTACGTCATATACTTCAAACAGGTCATTATTACTGTATGCGCGGAAGAGGGTTTCGTAATATTCTCGAACATGACCTTCTTCCTTACGAATATTCATTGCATGTGTATATGCTTGCATAATTTATCCTCATGATGTGTAATATTTATCATCATTAACGGAGCTATTATTGTAATAAAAAACTTCGTGAGTCAACTCTGCACCATATAACGTATAATCTTTAGCTATTATTGAGAATAGCCAAAGTAAAACAATGCCGCTCATCCAAATACTGAGAAGGATTGATATAATCAACAACCAACTTGACCGAAATACAGTTAGACCCTCTAGCGTCCATATCCCTTTCCATAGACTGTAATTATCCTGTGTGTTTTTTTTGGTCATTGGGTTATCTATCCTTTCATCTTAATGGAAGCCTAAGTGGGTTACGAGTCATAATTTCTAAGACACCATTAACAACCCTTGCTTAAAATGCCACAACGGCATACTCGGGATAATTCATTTCGTAAATTATATAGTTGAATGCACTGTTGAGATTAGTCTTGTCAAAACGTGTTAAATTTGGAGAATTGGGTTCTCCGATCTTAATAATATCATTTCGCATAACAGCAAATGCGTTACTTTCAGGATGGTAAATGACAAATTTATCCCAATTTACCCGGTCAGAGAGCAGCCTATGAATTTCCGTCCCCTTGATAGAGATTTTCAGAGTTGTCATTTTGCATCATCCTCAAAGAATATTTGAAATCAGGTGTATATATCTGTTCAATTGTACCACGATTGTTGTAATCGATGAAGTGTGAAACGATGCACGGCACGACTACAAGACTATCCCAATCCATTCTCCATAGGTGATGCCGAATTGTCATTCGAGCACTTTCAATATTCACATATGCCGAAACGAAATCATCAGTCCAGTGCCCAGAGTGGTAAAATGCTTCCATATCTATACAGTAGATAGCATATGGGTCTCTACGTAACTTTGGGTCCGGTAGACCATGTATCACCACGTTCAATCTCCGTTGCTAAAGTTTCACCACAATAGACCATGGAGAAATCGGGAATAATCGGCTTACTAAAACTGTACGACCTACCGGGTGTTAATCTATTCGTACAACTTACCGGAACTACATTTGTGTATATGAATTCCGTTTTCAAATGTATGTCACCCGTTTTATAAAATGATGCCAACATATGTACACTATTGAAAACACAAATAGCGTCACTTGCGCCCATACCATACCTACTTCCGATCCATTCATCCAACCCGAAAACATATAGTCCGTAAAAATGGTACTTACCGTCAGGACCCAATTCTAATTTAGACCATGGGGGAGTGTTAATCCAATCCCACTTATTTGGATGTGCTATAATCATCGCTGCTTTCCACTAGTCTAATTAAGCTGATCGCTTTATTCGCCATTATTTTCCCAGTTTCATGATCGTATGCAATAACCATACATCTTTCTACTTGATCTTTATTAGCTTGCTCATGCTCAAGCTCATATCCGTATATTTTATAATACCAATGACAAACATCTGACCACTCTTGAAAGAACATATTGGGTGTGTTATTAAATTGCATTTCCATATGTTCAGAAATACAATTTATTGTATCATAGAACCCAACATGCATATTAGCATAATAGAACATATCAGTTTCGGGATCGAAGATGACCCATTCAACTGACATTTGCTTGTACCTTATAAAATGGTTTAAGGAAATCGAACTCATCAATGTCGGCATCATCGATTTCAAGGCAACAAACATTATCATTCTCCATGTAAGACAAACGATCTTTATCTACCCAAAAAATAACATGAAACGTGTGAAATTCAAAAGGCTTATAATCGTCAGCATTACTACAGTGGCGAATAAGGTCGGCTTCGAGCTTTTGGCAGAATGTTATGGCTTCTTCTTTACCATTAAACGTCCACACAGTGGTCCATTCTTTTGCCCCACTATGTGATTTTATTTCATCTTTAACAACGTCATAAAAAATCAGCCCGGTACGTCTGATCTTACCGGAACGAAGAAGCTCTAGGTATTGTTTATCTATTTTTTCCATTATATCAACTCTTTATTCCGAATTCATATAGCATCAGTTCCACTTCATTACATGGACGATAGTCCTCGCGAACCCGCAGCATCGTCAGTATCCATCTATCTAGATAAAATGTTCTTCTTTATAAGATGGTATTGGGTAAGCCAGCTGAAAGTATTTGGTGGAGGATTAATAGGCATTATGTTATTCGCTCTGCATTGATCCATTCTACGTTGTAATCATGACACGTTGCATGGCCCTTACTAGAAGGCGCATTAGCATCTAACATTTCATAAGTTCCAAAAGCCCGCATATGTAAATTTACTGGGACCATGGAAAAGTTACTACCCATAATGGCGGGAAAATATATATTCAACGGAGAGCGGTTACCAAATTGCCATACTATCACAGCATCCTGATCATGATAAGGATCACGTAAACCACCCAAGCGCATGCTAATGTGTCTTACATCTAGTGTCTTTAACTTGAATATGTAAAAAACTTCGTAGTCTATCCCAGTAGTTTCTTGAATCTCTCCCCCGTTCCTACGCGGAAACATAGTTACTACCCGAAAATCATTTTCCATTGGATTGTACCAAACATATGTATACTGTGCATTGTTGTAACCATAGTACATATCATGATCGACATGGTATACCACAAATCCAGTGTAATCGAAGCATATAAACAATGTAATGGCAGCTTTTTTGTCAAATTCGAACCTGATCATTTTCCAGCCTTGCGTAGATATCGATTATTTCATCTTCTTCGAGAACACGAATACATTCCGTAATACTCAATCCATGCCTCCATACGGGACGGGCTATATCATATGCGACGATAGCGGGACCATCGTTGTTAAATTCAATTACAGGTGCGTGTGAGATAATTGCATTATAGACAACGCATTGGCCATGTTCAGCGCGACTCCTGATAGTATCTACATGAGCTGGATTGTTTGGTGCCTCCCCTCGGTACTCGAACTCTTCAAGCTCCGTATCATATACAATATATCTTAGACTGAATCGCGGGCTATTAAAACCGGTTCCATGTGGGTAGAAATACAAATAATTTCCCATGTAGAGATATGGCGTATTAGTCTTCACAGGGGAAGGTATCCAACCAGTTGGGATGCAAAGTAATTTTTATGTACAGGTAGGGTGTTGTCTAGCATTGAACTCAGCTTCCGTAAGTTGCGTCCCATTCAAATACCATTTACGAGTGCCACTAGCCCACTCAACAGCAGGACCATCTTCCCTATGGCGTTTTCCATTAACCCACCACGCACGAGAACCATTAGCCAACTCAACAGCAGGACCATCTTCCCTGTGAAGCTCTCCATTCAAATACCACGAACGACCACCATCAGCATATTCAGCAGCAGGACCATCTTCCCTATGGCGTTTTCCATTCACATACCACGAACGAAAACCATTAGCCTGCTCAATAGCCGGACCATCTTCCCTATGAAGCTGCCCATTCAAATACCAAAACCGATCACCACCCTCAACCTTCACGGTATACTCAATCATATCAAATCCCCATCAACTTATATTTCTTGCCATCAATTTCTACAACCTTACCATCACAGGTAGGGTGTTGTCTAGCATTGAACTCAGCTTCCGTAAGTTGCGTCCCATTCAAATACCACTCACAAACACCATTAGCCAACTCAACAGCAGGACCATCTTCCCTGTGAAGCTCTCCATTCAAATACCACGAACGATCACCATTAGTCCACTCAATAGCCGGACCATCTTCCCTGTGAAGCTCTCCATTAATCCACCACCAACGGACACCATCAGCCATCTCAAGAGCAGGACCATCTTCCCTGTGAAGCTTTCCATTCAAATACCACGAACGATCACCATCAGCCCACTCAATAGCCGGACCATCTTCCCTATGGTATTTTCCATTCAAATACCAAAAACGACCACCATCAGCATATTCAGCAGCAGGACCATCTTCCCTATGGCGTTTTCCATTCACATACCACGAACGAAAACCATTAGCCTGCTCAATAGCAGGACCATCTTCCCTATGAGGCACTCCATTAACCCACCACTCACGACTACCATTAGCCTGCTCAATAGCCGGACCATCTTCCCTATGAAGCTGCCCATTCAAATACCAAAACCGATCACCACCCTCAACCTTAACTGTATATTCAATCATATCAAACCTCCATCAGCTTATATTTCTTGCCATCAATTTCTACTACCTTACCATTACAGGTAGGGTGTTGTCTAGCATTGAACTCAGCTTCCGTAAGTTGCTTCCCATTCAAATACCATTTACGACTACCATCAGCCATCTCAACAGCAGGACCATCCAACCTATGACGCTCTCCATTAATCCACCACGAACGGACACCATCAGCCATCTCAATAGCAGGACCATCTTCCCTGTGAAGCTTTCCATTCAAATACCAAAAACGAGAACCATCAGCAAACTCAACAGCAGGACCATCTTCCCTGTGAATCTTTCCATTCAAATACCACGAACGAGAACCATTAGCCCGCTCAACAGCAGGACCATCTTCCCTATGGCGTTTTCCATTCACATACCACGAACGAAAACCATTAGCCTGCTCAAGAGCCGGACCATCTTCCCTATGAGGCACTCCATTAACCCACCACTCACGACTACCATCACCCCACTCAATAGCCGGACCATCTTCCCTATGAAGCTGCCCATTCAAATACCAAAACCGGTCACCATCATCCTCAACTCGCACTGTATACTCAATCATATCTCAAACCTCCATCAATTTGTAGTATTTCTTACCATAAATCTTTACAACCTTCCCATCAAAGGGCTGATGTCTAGCATTGAACTCAGCTTCCGTAAGCCGCTCTCCATCAACCCACCACGAACGATCACCATTAGCATATTCAATAGCAGGACCATCTTCTCTATGAAGCTTTCCATTCAAATACCACGAACGACCACCATCACCCCACTCAATAGCCGGACCATCCTCTCTATGGCGTTCCCCATTAACCCACAACGAACGACTACCATTAGCATATTCAATAGCAGGACCATCTTCTCTATGAAGCTTTCCATTCAAATACCACCCACGATTACCATTAACATCAACCTTCACTGTATATTCAATCATATCAAACCTCCATCAACCTGTATTTCTTGCCATCAATTTCTACTACCTTACCATTACAGGTAGGGTGTTGTCTAGCATTGAACTCAGCTTCCGTAAGTTGCTTCCCATTCAAATACCATTTACGACTACCATTAGTCCACTCAATAGCCGGACCATCTTCCCTATGAAACTTTCCATTCAAATACCACGAACGGCCACCATCAGCAAACTCAACAGCCGGACCATCTTCCCTATGGCGTTTTCCATTCACATACCACGAACGAAAACCATTAGCCTGCTCAATAGCAGGACCATCTTCCCTATGAGGCACTCCATTAACCCACCACTCACGACTACCATCAGCCCGCTCAATAGCCGGACCATCTTCTCTGTGAAGATTTCCATCAACCCACCATTGACGCTCACCATCACCCCCCTCAATAGCAGGGCCATCTTCCCTATGACGTTCGCCATTCAAATACCAATCACGACCACCATCATCCTCAACTCGCACTGTATACTCAATCATATCTCAAACCTCCATCAATTTGTATTTCTTGCCATCAATCTCTACAACCTTACCTGCACATCGCTGTTGCCTAGAATTGAACTCAGCTTCCGTAAGCTGCTTTCCATCAACCCACCACGAACGATCAGCCCACTCAACAGCCGGACCATCCAACCTATGAAACTTTCTATTCAACTCACCATTAGTCCACTCAATAGCAGGACCATCCAACCTATGAAGCTTCCCATTAAAATACCACGAACGAGAACCATCAGCCATCTCAAGAGCCGGACCATCCAACCTATGACGCTCTCCATTAATCCACCACGAACGGACACCATCAGCCATCTCAATAGCAGGACCATCTTCCCTATGACGCTTCCCATTCAAACGCCAAAACCGATTACCATTTTTTATCATCAACCTTTACTGTATACTCAATCATATCTCAAACCTCCATCAATTTTTTTACGAAACAATAGGTTGACATGACAGTCTTTGACCTGTCACCTGTACCCCAATAGTAAAACAGTTCAGGGTGCAATGTCCAGTCACCTTGCGATACCGCACGACGATAAACAGCATTCTTTAAATATTTACCAGAAATCTCATCAAAGTCTGGAACAAAATCAACAGGAATTCGACCAGAACCATACGGGTTCGTAGCCATCACATTGGCAACTACCATAACATCAGTCATACCAATATCTGACAAGAACGCCATAATCCCAGAAACAATCGGAGCAGATTTCCAAATCATTGTCACAAAATCAGCGTTGATGATCCCCGGATTGTAATTTCCAGAAGCATACGCATCCTCCATTGTAGAAAAGAAGTCACCCTCCAACCAGTTACATTCCGGCGCAGCCATCCGATTAGACGCAATTACATCCGCAGCCATCCGATTAGACGCAATTACATCCTCCTTGATATCGATGCCGTAAAATTGATCCTTCGTGATAAGTTCCTCACCAAACATCTGTCCCAACTCAGACTCACTGGAAAGCTCACCACACGCATCAATCTGTGACGCACACATCGTCCAATACTGTTTGTCTGCTGGAAGACTCCTACCAAAATGCTGACGGTATACGTCAATGATAGTCGTCTTCCTTGCATCCAACTTCTTAGGACACGATGCAAACGTGGGATGATTACTCTTCATTATCTTTCGTATTTCCTGTGAACCAAGACCATGGCTTTTTGAATTTCTTATCGGGGCTGTAGACCGCCCCTTGATCTTTGTACTTGGGATATCCTTCCTCAACCCATTGTCGTGCAGTGTAATTACCTGTTCTAATCCACTCCCGGTGTTGTTCAGCCGAAGCAATAAATCGACCATAAGCAATCTGGCGATACTCTTTCAACGTAAGAGCATCACAATACTCTTTCAAGAAGAACGTAGTGAACCCAGCAACAGCATCAACCTGATCCATCAAGTCCATATCCAAGAACAATTCATCCACATTCTCAGAAACCATATCCAACCTAGCAGCCTTGAACGACGCACGCATGAAACTCTTGAAGACCAGATCAGCAATGTCCTCTTCATATTCTTCAATATCAGCACAATCATTGACCATATCCATAATGATCTGCTGATACATCTCATTAGCCTCCCTAACCGTCACATCTTCGTTCTGAGAGCGATACTCAGTACAAGCATCCATCGCTTCACTTCTGAGTTTAATCCAACCCTCGTCTCCTAGAACGTCCTTGATGTACTCCATAACCTCATTGGGCTCAGGAATACTATCGCTGTCGTTCTTACGGAGAGACGGAACTTTCAGGTCAACAGGCAGCATAATGTCCTCAAAGATCAAGCTCATCATCACAGCCGACATGTACGTGTTGAACTTATCCCTTAACTCATCATCATCAACAGCAGCACGATCAACCCAAGGCATCACATGGTAAATCTCAACAGGCTCAAGACCATAACCCTTAGCAGGATGAGCACGAAAAGTCCGACCCAACATCTGAATCAAATCAGTCAATGAACCACGCGGACCTACAATGATTTCACGAGAAGCAGCAGGCCAATCAAATCCCTCTTTAGGAACATTGATACCCACCACAACATCACCATGATCACGCAAGTACTCAATCTTTACACTACGACCTTCTTCCTTCACCAAATCAATGATCTTGTAAACATCACCAGACTGATTGGTAACAGACATAACACCATGGTTGTCCTCTACTGTATCAGCAGCAGTAACCACAGAACCTTTATACAAGGAAAGGCAGTAGCAGTAACCAAGTTGACAGGAATATTGTTGTTCAAAGAATACTGAACCAATCCACCCAGCTTATTGGAAATAGTATTGTCGTAACCCATGATGTGATGAGCCTCGTCAAACCAGAGCGTAGACCTAACCAACAACGAAAGATTACCACTAACCTCAAGAGTAGCATACACCCTAGCAAGAGTAGCATGAGTGCAAAGAAGCAAACGACGAGCCTTGGTTGTGGAGTTACGCTTCAAAAAAGCAATGACAGCCTTAACCTTGCTCTCGTCTACTGACTTACCATCGTCACAGTAGTTCTCATCAAGAACATAATCAACACCAAGATCAGCAAAAATCTTGGGTCCGTTGGCAGTAGCAAAGCCCCCACCAATTGCTTTCTGAGGAACAGCAATGATGATCTTGCAAGTAGTGTCAACATCTAGAGCCTTAGCAATAATCGCCATTACAGCCTTGCTCTTTCCGCTACCAGTAGGAGCATTAATGTAGAAGTTCTTACGGGTAGTGGCAACGTACTTATGAAAGGCTTCTGACTGCCAATCACGCAACGTAATTACGTCACTATTCAAGTTGATATTGGTAGTCATTAGCTTCTTCGTATTCTTACTTTCTATAGCCACCCAAGAAGCAGTCAGACTCTTAGTCATACCTACTATCGTAGACACCTTCTTCGCAGTACCTATCATAACTATCCTCACGCTTGCGTTAGCATTTAACAGTAATACACAATAACATACCTATCCAGAGACCGCAACACCCACTCGTCACTACATTTAAACTCGTAGAGAACACGTAGAGAAACACGTAGAGAACACACCGTGTAGGACCTCTATACAGCCGCTAACGCTTGCGTTAGCATTAATCAAACATCAAATGGACTTCGAATTGGGTGGTCAGTAAACTACTATTAGTTCTTATAATTTATAAATTATAACGTCAATCAGGCTGTAAATACCGTGGTTGTTAAATTATAAGCCGTTTTACTGTGGTAGATTGTGGGGCGTTGTGGGGGTTGAGATTATTGTTATGGGAGATCAATGGCTTTGATTGTCTGGTAAGGGCCGCGTTCAAAGCGTGAAAAGATTTTCCACAACCACAGTCTACACGATCAGAGCCCCATCGTCAATATGATTTTGACTATCACAACCATGGTTGTCATAGCTGTGGCCTATCGTCTTTAATTGTTAACAGCATGTTAATAGCCTCCCGATTATACCACAATCTGCGATGGTTGTCAAGTTAGCCTGACGAACGGTTGTATTTTGCAATAGCAATCACTAGCTGACGAACGGTCGATGATCTGACCGATGGCCCACGGACAACCATGGCTAGCATGGTTATAAACGTTACCTCTATTTAGTTGTAAATTGTCTTGGATATTACTTGACAAATAAACAAACTCCCCTTTGGCTGTGGCCCATTATCATTGTATATTAGGTAATGTCAAGGATTATTTTTGTATTACCACAATTGGTTATGGTTGTCAAATTTTTTTGTGACGAGTAGGCAATCTTACAGTGTCCCATATTTGGCCCATGTTTGTCAATGGTTGTATTTTGTAAATTAGTGTGCTACCATAGGTGGGTGGTTGGGGGAATGGGCACACTCCCCCCTGTCGGGGTCGTGGCCCAGAGTTGTTTACCTATCCCCCCAACCGCCATCCTAGTATAAAGCATAAATTATAAGGAATCAATGTATAGGTGACGAGTGGTATTGTTGTTACAACGATGGCCCATAATTGTTGACGGTTGGCCCATTGTGTGTGATGATGGGTATTATTTCATGGGGGTTGTTGAGATGAGTGATAAGAAGATGGTTCACATTCATATGGAGGGTGGTCATGTTCATCGTGTGATGCTGACGCGGGAGCAGTATGATGTGTTGTGTGTGGCATGGGGAGGTAACAGTGGTAGGAGTATGTATCTCCATACTCTGGATTGTACTATGTTCTGTGATGGGTATGCCAGCGGGTATAGTGATGCTGGTGATTCTGGTTCTTTGGTTCTGGACGTGAGTTCTGTGGTCAGTGTGTTTGTAGTTGGTGGTGGGGTTGCCTGATGGATGTTTTTAGGTTGGTGTTTTACATGTTGATGATTGGTGTCAATGGTGCGATCATTGGTATGCAATTGGGGATGATGATACGTGATCCTGACCATAATGGTATTCCGCACATCGTCATTGGTTTCTTTATGATGCTTCTTTTCTTTGGCTTGTTGCTTTTGAGGGTGGATATCATGTGTGTTGAAGCTGTTGTTCAGGCTTTGCGTGAAGTGCAGGATGCTGCTGGGGGTATGTGATGGATATTATGGATGGTATGCGAGAGTTTGTTGATGACATTGTGTCCTCATGGTATGTGAGTGATTCTTTGCTTGAAGATGAGGGTTGTGCATTTTGTGGTTGTATATTGGATGAGGATGAGGTACCTTCGGGGACTTGTATTCAGTGTCGGGTTGGCGGATGAAAATGCGTTGACACTTTAGATTTGGTTGAGTAATATACTTGCATCGTTCATACAACAGGAGTAGATAGAATGCGTCATCTTTCGAAGGATTGAATTGGTTATCAGTGGTTCGACAACACGTTGACTGCCGAGTTAGATTGGTGGTTGTGGGCACCTGTACCCAAGACGGACTGTGGTATGTTCTGGTGGGGGTTGTGGAATGGTTTGAATTATGTATGGGAATGGTTGGAATTATGTATGGATGACGGTAAGCGTTCTTTTTGCGCCACTTACTTTCATGGCTATGTTCGTTTCGTTGTTCACTCTTGGTCTTGAAAGCTGGTATGGTATTGGTCCGGGTGCGATTCACTGGTTTAGTAACGGTCTGCGGCTTATTTTTCAGGATATGGATTCAACCCAAGTGATTTTGTTCGCTTTTTCCGTTATGGTTATTCCTACTGTCCTTGGAGCGGTAATGGCTTGTGTTCTATTGGTGGGTGTGCCTATCGCTGCGGTGATGTGTGCTGTGGGTTACACTCATGAATACCTTAGTGGTAATAAGGGGGCGAATGTTGTGGGTGGTATGATCAAGGACCGGGCTATGGGCATCAAGGGTAATTTCTGCACGCCGATTGTGTGGGATGAGAAGTCTGACGAGAAGTCTGTAGAAAAGTCTTGACAGGTAATTAGCAGTTCGGTAATATTCAATCTCACTTGGGCACTTAGGGAGTTTCAACATGCAGGTCAAAGAGTTTCATAACAATGTTCAGCAGGGTGGTGTAGTTGGTGAGCGTTCCAATTTTGGTATTGCTTACAATTCCAAGATGTTCAAGACTCTTTCTGGTTCGTTGTATCAGGACAAGCCCGGTTCTATTGTTCGTGAGATTGTCTGCAATGCGGTGGACGCTCATCGTGCTGCGGGTACTCCTGATATTCCTGTCGAGGTTCACGTTCCGAATGCTCTGGAGCCGTGGTTCTCTGTCAAGGATTATGGTGTTGGTTTGTCGGACGACTCGGTACGGAAGGTCTATGCCATTTATGGTCTTAGCACGAAAGACCAGTCGAATGACGAGATTGGTGCTTTTGGTCTCGGTGCCAAGACTCCTTTCGCTTACACTGACCAGTTCATCATTTCCTCGATCTTCGATGGTGTGAAGCGTATTTACGTTGCTGTGATTGGCAATGATGGTCTGCCGCACATCAGTCTGCAATCTGAGTCGGATACTGACGAGCATCCCGGCGTCGAGGTTACGCTTGCTGTCAATGACGCGGACAATCGGTCGTTTCATCGTGCTATCCGGAACCAGCTTCGATTCCTGCCTGTTCTTCCCAAGCTGGTCAACAATCTTGATGGTCTGGCGATTATGGATATAAGTCAGGGTGTCAAGATGTCGAACGAGTACGTCACGATCTACGAAGAGACTTCTTCGCCTGTTAACGGTATCTGGGTGACTCAAGGTGGTGTTGGTTATCCGCTGAATCTGGCTTCTCTCGGCGTGGATATTCCGTCGAATGTCATGAGTTTTGCTGACGCACTGCGGAAGCATGGTGCCACTATCGATTTCCCCATTGGTGAGATTGAAGTGACGGCATCGCGTGAAGGTATTTCCTACGAAGGTGATACGATCAAGAACATCATCGCACGTCTTTTGCTTGTTTCTCAATCGCTCTGCCGTGATGCTATGAAGGAAATCCTCGCCACGGACAGTCAATGGGAACGTGCTGTGTTGTTCAATGCACAGATTCGGGTGGTGCAGCGGGCAATCAAGAACAATCAGAAATTCGACAAGATTTTCACTGCTTTCAAGGTTAATGATCGCTCAAAAGACATGGTGTTCCGTGTTGAGCGTTTGAACGACATTGATGTGATTGGTGTTCTGATGGAGAAGCACACTTACATGAAGCGCGAGAGTCATGAACGTGGTGTGCGTGTGAAGCGTCGAAACATCAACTATTTGGACGATGGTTATTATGGTTATTATGGTGCGCGGTTGACGCCTGATGATGATATAAACGTCTTTGTCCGTGACACGAATAGCAAGCCCGTTGCACGGATTAAAAAGTTCTGCGAGGAAAACGGCTATCCCAAGACGCTTGTAGTCGAGGCTGTTTCCAGTGAAGTCGAAATCGACGCGGCGATGATTTCCAAGATTGCGGATGCGTTCTGCATCGACGTATCGCGAGTCAAGCGTCTGTCGGCGCTTCCTGCTCCTGCGGCGAAGGGACGTAAGCATGATGCACGTCCGCGTGCATACAGGTATGATCCCCAGAACGCGGAGCATTCAAGCAATCGTTCGGTGGCATGGGACGCTGAGTATGACAAGCTGGACGATCTTGATGATGGTGTCGTGATTCCGATGGATCGTCACCAGTTGGGCGCTTCGGGTGCCGATCTGGGTATGTTCATGGCAGCAATCAAGATGAATTTGATTGATATGCCCGTATATGCTGTCAACATCCAGACTGCCAAGAAGTTCCTTGATGGTAAGATTGGTCAGCAGCACATCACGGTCGAGACTGCACTGGCCCAGATTGAGGACAAGGTGGCTGCTGCTACTCGCCATGTTGAAGCATACAACAAATACGAAGGTTTTCTACATGGTTGCAATAACAAGCTGATTAATGGTATCATGCACCGCGTTGAAGGTCTGAAAGTTGTCGGCAACCTTCAAGTGGTTCGTGATCGTATGGAAGTTTTGAAGGCTCGTGCTGGAGGCTTTTGGGATTTGGTTCAAGGTAAGAATTCTACTACGGGTAATTACACTGCTGGTCACAAAGCTGGCGAGGTACGGTCTGCTGCATTCTTCGACCGCTACCCGATGCTGCGCCACATCACGATACCGTACCATTCGGAAGGTCGTGATGATCTATTCGATTCGGCAGCAGAGTACATCAAGCTGGTAGAAAAAGTGGAAACGGGGGCTTGACCCCCCTATCCACTAAGTTATAATACTCACTCATTCACTTGGAGAAGCACAATATGAATATTCCCTTCACTATGACGGATCGCGGTCTGACCGTTTTCATCGACGGCAAGCTCTGTTCGTTTGCGACGGATCATCCTTCGCACTATGCGATTCGTGATGCAATCGACGCTGGTGATGAAGCACTGGTCCGTGAACTGTCGGACGTTCGTGGTCACGTCAAGAGCCGTACCCTCGGTCGTGTCGAGATTCGTGACAACAGCATCTTCCTCGACGGTCGTGAAGTCTTGGGTCGGCTGGTCAATCGTATTCTGGAAATGGTGGCGCGTGGTTCGGCTGCTGTGGACGGTTACGTTCAGTTCCTCGACAACCTGTACAACAACCCGTCGAAGCGTGCTGTGGATGAACTGTGGGGTTTCATCGAAGCCTGTGATCTGCCCGTCACGTCTGATGGTCACTTCCTTGCGTATCGGTCCGTAAGCAGTGATTACATGGACGGTTACAGCGGGAGCGTGTTCAACAAGCCCGCTGCTATGATGACGGCCGAAGAACTGGTGAAGTACGGTGAGCCGGTCGTCGCTGGTGCCCGCGAGGAAGTCACGGTTCAGGTGGTGGATGGTATCACGACTATCTCGTGCCCTCGCAACATGGTGGATGATGACAAGGACCGCACCTGTTCGGCTGGCCTGCATTTCTGCTCCTACGAATATCTGCCGAGCTACGGTTTCGGTGGTCTGAAGGTCGTCGTGGTCAAGATCAACCCCGCTGATGTGGTTGCCATTCCGTCCGACTACAACAACAGCAAGGGTCGAGCGGCAAGTTACACGGTCGTATCTGAAATCGAGGATTGGAGCGCAACTCGTATCACGTCCTACTACACGAACGAATACGAAGGCGATGATGGCGTCGATGAGGACTTCGATGAGGACTTCGATGAGGACTTCGATGAGGACACTCCCGCACCTGTCCCGACGCCCGCCTCGACCTCGGGGACGCTGAACGAAGTTCAGGTGGCGAATATTCGGGCACTGCTGATTCATCGCGGCGACCTGAGTCTGACGGCAATCGGTGCGGCCTATGGTGTGCATCGGGAGACCATCGCCCGCATCCGTGACGGTCGTTCGTGGCCGAATGTGAACGCTTCCAGCCGCGAAGTCTGGCCGGTGCGCTTCAATACCTAAGTGCCTCCAAGTGGCACTGAGAAAGGGGACTTCGGTCCCCTTTTCTTTTTCTGAGGTTCGTGTATGCTCTACACTTTAGAAGCGGAGATAACCATTATGTTCACCAAAGATGAGATTGAAAACATCAACTACGAGTCATGAAATCAATGAATGGTTCGAGGCAGAATATAATCACAACCCTGTTGTGGATTTTTTACATTACCGGTATACTCTTCACTCTTAAACGGAGACAACCATGATGGCAGATGATGCTCTGGACTGCCCGATGTGTGGTACTTGCAACGCCCCCTTGGGTACGCTAGGATGTACCATTCACTACTACTGCCGCTCATGTGGTTGGGAGTATTCCAAATACTATGATGGTGAAGAGGAAGAAGAAGAAACGTGGAAGGCCATGGATGAGATGATGGATGAAGAGATGGACGACGGTCTGGATTGCCCCCAGTGTGCTGCTTGCAATGCACCAATTGGAGTGTTAGGATCACTCATTCATTACTCCTGCCGCATGTGCGGTTGGGACTACAGCGACAAGGAGAAAGACGATGCATGCTAGTACCTTCGCAATGTTTGTACACGAAGATATGAAGTATGGTGGGGCACCCTATGTGGTGCATCTGGCCGAAGTCGTCAACATTCTCCTTATGGAGTTTAATGTCGAATCGGAATCGCACCTGATCACCGTTGGATGGTTGCATGATGTGGTAGAAGACACTGATGCCACCATTACGGATGTTAGGACCAGATTCGGCATCACGGTTGGCGACACGGTTGCTCACATCACTGATGCTGATCTTCCGACGAGAGCGGATAGGAAGGCCGAGTTCATGCTCAGGATGAGGGGCATTAGTTTTGCATCAAGGGATGTTGTTCGAATCGGTGCACTGACGGTCAAGATGGCAGACCGGATTGCCAACCTTCGGACTGGTCTCAGGACCGAAAATGTACGGAAGCTGTCCATGTATGTGACCGAGGATGCTACATTCAGCACCCTGTTCACGGAAGCATTCAGGGGCAGCAAGTATGGTAGCCTCGCAGTGAAGTTGTATGAGGCTGAAATGGAAGCCGCACGGGCGCTGGTGGGCAGTTGACACCAGCAGTTCCGTGCAGTACTATACTATACGTACATCAACACGGAGTAATGAACATGTTCCACGTGGATGGGCTATTATTTGAAAACTTTCCGCAGGCTGAAGTGGTGGCCAATAGGTTGTACAAGCGCTACGGTGGGTGGAGAACGATTCTGATCATTGACCACGACGGTGAAGTCGTTCGCGAACTGAAAGCTTCGAGCGAGCCGGACACGACTTATGACGGTACCACCGACTGGATTGACACGTAGTACCTCTCCAAGGGGTTGGTGAGCTAAGCAGGGTAAAGAGGGGTCGGGGGGGAGACTGGGTACTACCCACCTTCCTCGCAGGGTACTGTCCTCCCCCGCCCTGCTTGACTTTCCATCGCAGTTCTCCTAGAGTATGCATGTGCCGACGGGTACATCAAACAACCTCTTGGAAAACTGTTATGGGTATTGGAACCTATCCGGGCTTCGTCAATGTGTTGCCCAAAGAACTGCTTGAAAAACACGTCCCCGAAGAATTTGCACACTTCAACAAACTGGTGGATCGCTACAGCATCAATCTTGGTATGTGGGCAAATGCCGTACATCAAGGTGATGATGAGCAGGCTCTGGACGCCATGGAAATCGAAACCGAAGACGATGACAGTGAGCCCATCCCACAGCTTTATGAAATGAGCGAAATCGAATACAAACAGATGGTCTATGAAGAGGCTGTGGAAGCTCTCGATGTCGTCACTGACGCCTTCAAAGAGCGTACTGGTGTAACCATTGGTCTGTGGTGTATGCAAGCCGGAGACTGTGGTTCGTCAGCAGACCTTGACCTTGATGAAGCCTACTGGATCATTGACGCCGGGGTAGACCTCAAACCTGAAGTCAAGGCTCTGGGTTTGGAGTTTTGGCCGACCTTCCGAGACTACTTCATTACCAGCTGACCGTTCATCGGGGGAGGGCAACCCCCCCTTGACTGTTTATAATTTATAAATTATAATAGGATGGTGGTTGGGGATGGAGGTGAGTTAACCATTGTAAATTAATCATTGTGTAGTTAGAGTGGTTGTGTATAATGCATTCATCACCAACGGAGGAAGGCTATGAAAAATACTGCATGGGGCATGGGATAACCTACAGGAGCCTGTAGGGTTCGTGTATCGTAATCTTCACAAGCACTGCTGGTCCATTCGTATAAATGGACTGGTGGCTATCCACGCAAGTCACGTCGTGCTGAAGGATGCACAGTTCAAGGTGTCGGCAGCTGGGCGTCAGCGTGTGATCAATGAACAACGCAAGAACGTGCATGCTGGCGTTGTGGGTCGTCTGCATTTCGTGTCGGCTATCGATATCCGTCACCCTGTGTTCGGTATCAAGAGCTTCACTCCGGGGTGTCTGGAGCGTGTGTCGAACCTGACTCTGGTGGATGGGGAGCGTGTCACCTACAACCCTTACAAGATGGATTGCTTTCAGTTCCTGAGCGGTACGGAGGTTGAAGTTGAACCGGATCAGTTCGTGGAATTGAGTGCTCTACGGGAGGTATGGGTAGGGTCAACACTGAAGTAATGAAAAGGGGGCGAAAGCCCCCTTTTTCATGCCTCGCCTTTGTATTAATCACAGATTAACCACACTATCAAGAACCACAAAATAGCCAAGGCCACATTACTGGTAATGGCGTAGGCCAGAAGACCAGCAGCAAGAGGCATCAGTTAAGCCCCACAGCGCGATTTACGATGTGATCGTGCATAACAACCGCCGCTTCCAGTTGCATTGCACGCTGAGCTTCCAGAACCTCATCACTGTCGGTCAGGAGTTCATCGAGGATGTTGTCCTGTCCGAGTTCATAGATCAGTTCGAGTGCATCGCAAGTCTCGTCACGAGTGTACTGCGGCATGGTCAAGCCGTAGTCGGTATCGATGTAGTTCTGGACAACCTCCAGCGCTTCCTGCTGATCCTCGATAGTCACGTAGTCATCTTCTCCAGATGCTTCGTACCCTTGCAGGGCATTCTGTTCTGCCAGTTCCAGCATCATTGGTATTGCAGTTTCTACTCGCATCATTGGTCTACTCCTTTGAGAGATTCGATACAGTTCTCGCATATCTCTTTGATTGACATTGGTTGTTCCGGGTTGTTGCCATCCGGGGATAAGGTGTGTGCGTATATCTCTGCAATATGATCCACCAGCACTCTCTCACGTGCACGCAGCCGCTTAAGCTCCCGATCTTCCTCGGGGTAATCACACTTGAAGCAATCGTCTGCTGGGTTTCCGTGGGGACATATCATTGCAGTCTCTTCATATTTTCGTGAGTCAAGTAGACATTGTTGAGGTTGACTTCATCAATACAATCATCAAGGCACGCACGCACACATTCTCTGGCGAGTGCAACGTCTGGGTCACTGATATCTTGTGCAGTCTCACTCAACAAGACCTCCATTGCTGCTTTCAACTCCATCGCGCAATCCATTTTTAAACTCCATATACACAAAAAGGGTGGCCATTATAGCCACCCTCTCGTCGTGCTGTCAAGCTTCAGAGGTATCAGCCGTAGCTGATATCCTTGCCGAAGTTGTCCAGTTCCTCACCGGTGACTTCTTCGAGGTCATCGACGGTATCGAGCGTAGCCGGTTCGGTCGGCACGATACTGTTGAGACTGGTGTCCTCTTCGGTCTTCGTGGCGTCTTCTGCGATGGCGGTAAGAGCTGCAGCCGTGCCATCATCCGTGCTCGTGATGGGCGGTGCCGTTTCATCAGCTGCACGCTTCTTCGAGGCACGCGTCGGAACGAACGGCTTCGGGTCGGTCACCCCTGCCAGTTCCATACGCTCACACATGGCCTTGGCGCAGATTGCCGCACGGAGCACGGTTTTGCGATCAGCACCAGACATCGAGCTACGGGCGTGGATACCGTATGAGTACAGTTCATCGTACTGGGCTTGAGTGATCTTCGGCAGAATTCGAGTAAAGCCGCGACCCTTCTTGACCGGAACAACGGTGTGGATCAGTTCGAGGGCGGAACCCGGCAGACCTACGTGGCCCTTCATGAAGTGCTGATAGAAGAGTTCCGGGACGTTCACATTCTCAAGCTTGGGTGATTCTTTCTTAGCCATCTTGTAAATCTCCTAGTGTGCGCGGAATTGCGCTATTAAATACTACATTATACAGTGTATAATGTCAAGATGTTTTTTTGATCTAACCGAAGGTGGTTTATGGCCACCCCGGTGGTTGATCAATGGATAGGGAAAGCCCCCGTCTTCGCGCAGTACTTCACGGTCTGGATATCGAGTTGGCGACCATCCTCACCGAGGATATAGATGCATTCATTACTCTGCTGGAGAACGAGTTCCGCATGCACTTGGAGCATGGTGGCTCCACGATTGCCATCAGGATGTTTGGTCATCTTGTCAGTTCGGAAGGAGAATTTGGTGCCGTGGTTTACGTAGGTAAGACGCATTTGGTCTGCCTTATTGCTGGGTTAAAAACAAGACAACACGTGTTGTCCACTTGAGCTTTCATGATGCTTGGATGGCGACATGAATACTTACTATATAACAAGGAGCGCTTAAATGTCAACCCCTTATATGGATTAAAAATAAAACAAATGGTGCCCGATTTGCTTGACAAATGTTTGTGATGCTGCCCAATAAGGCCCAACATAATCAGCATGATAAAACAATGCCGGTTTAACAGCGCTCTGATACATTGGGTTAGTCAAAATATCGTAAGAAATAAACAATGCTTCTTCAAACGCGTCACCATCAACAGGATCATCGCTTTGTTGATTGCAGTACCAACTAAACGCACATCGATTGGGTATAGGGGTCGATGGGTTCCACGCATAATGAACTCCATCCTTGATCACTCCACATATGGTGTTCGGGTAGTTGGCATTCTGTGTACGATACATGACCACATCACCGACTGCATACTTGCCTGCCACCGGTTCACCACGCGCTTCGAAATAGATGTTGAGGGCCAGACAATACAGGTCTTCTTCATCCCATACAACACCCCAATTACGATTGGGTGAATCTTCCATGGGAGGAAGTTCCAGTGTGGTTGTAGCTGGCGGCAACGTCTGGAATATGATGGCACCAATGATGACAATGATGTACGTACCAACAGCCATCAACACTGTAAGCGAGATGCTATCGAATAGGTTTTTCACGTTTCTTTCGCCTCTTTCTTCTTTGCCTTCTTGACTTTCTTGTGGAGTTCGGCATACGCCTTGGTCTTGAGAAGGTCACGTTTGATCAACCAATCGGTAGCGTCGCCCGCGTCAGCAAAATACTTGCAATGGGAGGCTTCTGCCATGGGGTGATCACTAACGTAGTCCGTGCCACCCTCCGTAATCGTGCCCACGAGGTTGCCATCAAGGAGGATGGCCCAACCCTTGGGGTGTACATATTCGACAACAATCTTCTCGGGCATTTTGATGGTGACGTTTGTATCGAGACGTTCTGGGTCTTGGAGGTAGGTTGTCATGTGGTTCTCCACGAAGATTGATTTGGCGCGCTTGGTAGGATTCGAACCTACGACCAATAGCTTAGCATACTAACGTTTGCTTTAGCTTAAAAGGAGTCTTTATTCTCCGGTTGAATGAAACTGTTGGGGTCAAACATCTTACTTACAAACGCGTTGCCGAAGAACGTAAGGAACAACCAGATTCCTGCCGTGAAATAGAACTCAAAGGCGAAACAGACCAAGAAGGTAACCAAGTCTAGCATAATATCTACCTTTAGTGGAACGCTTCGAGTCGGAATCTCAAAAGTGTCTTGTTTCGCCATGGCGGGCAGGAGGGTATCAGCCCATGGACCGAGAGTAACAAGGCCACAAATAACGCTCATGATAAGGGTTATCATGCTGGTTGCCGTCCACAGTCCATGTGCAAATGAACTTCCACTGATCCCGGCCCAGATGAGGATACCGAAGGATGTACCGTTGATGAGAATGTACGAAGTCAACTTATTCATTATGTTTTACTCTAAATTTATTGGTACCGGGGGAGGGACTTGAACCCTCACTCCACAAGGGAACTGGATTTTGAATCCAGCGCGTCTACCAGTTCCGCCACCCCGGCATTGGTTAATAAAATTCCGTTGGACAATATTCCTTTGGTGTTGGTTCTGGCTTCTTTGGCTCTGGCTTCCCTATGAAGCTACGATATACTATCTCAGCCGGAGCTTCATGTCTATCTTTAAATTCGTTATCCATCGCCGCGTTGGGGCGTTGTGGTTGTGGTTTAGGCTGTGGTTGTGGTTTAGGCTGTGGCCTCGACTGTGGTCTTGTCCATGACTGTGACCGGTGGGACCGAGACTCTGGCCTATTGTATATAGGTGCTGGTGCCTTCTGCCCGTATGCTGGACCACCACGGGTCCGCCAGATTTCATGTCGGGTTACATCATACTTCTCAGACAACCATAGCGCCTGTCTCTTTGCGGTCTCTCTTTCTTCAGTGGCATCCGACCCATGAAAAAGGTCAATCAGCTTTATGATCTTCCTAATAGCCGCATCACGGTCCATTATACTCTCCAACTGTGGTGAGTATATTTACCCTACACTTTATGGCTGATTATGCTCCAGTTATCGAAGGGCTTTTGCAGCCTCGTGGTTCGCCTTGATGATGGCTATATTCTCACGAACAGCGGCTTGAGTAAAGTAATCCCAGTACACCTGCTTATCTTCATCACCGGGCTCATGAGTCATACCGCACGGGCACCTGAAGTGTTTTTGGTCAATGTCGAGAAGGGTATCAATTTCCTCATCCTCGTGCCCCATCATATACGCAATGAGCCTGATTGCAAGACTCATGGTAGCGGTTACATCGCCATGAAACTCTGACGCATATTCCCCATGATAACGCCTGAGAAGGTACTCAAGTGGGACCCACGTAGCAAGATCATTGCCCTTATTCATGATATCACCCAGTTCTTCACCGAGTAGCACACATTGGTATGCGTTTTCAGAAATCATCATCAATCATTGCTCCAGAACATAATAACGTAGTCTGCAAGATCGAGATAATACAGACCAGCGCCGCCATTGTCAAGCTCGAACCGAGCCTGTGTCTTTCCAAAGAACGTGTAGTGGGTGCATTCCGCATCCAGTTTGAGAAGGGAAGCATCAGGATCAACAGCGGGTGCAACCCTGAGTTTCACCTTACCCTCGGGAACCACCGAATAGTCATAGTTGTCAATCTTGTTCCACATCACGATTTCTCCCTGAAGTAATCGAAGGCTTGTTCTTCGACAATGGGTGCCATAGCCGCTTGAAGAGCGCCGGTCCAAAACATCTCTACAAGAGCTTTACGAGTGGTTTCCGTGACATCCAATCCAAACTCACCGATAATGGTATCGATGTTTTTGTCGAGGGTTTTGTCTTGCATTTCACATTCTCCTGTTGGTGGGCCTGCTCGGACTTGAACCGAGAACCTGCGCATTATGAGTGCGTTGCTCTAACCATTAAGCTACAGGCCCTACGAATGCACGCTAGTAAGTCTAGATGTTGTATAGGCCACAATCGCACAAATAAAAGTGATGAGGGACCATACTACCCCACACAAGAAATTGCACCGCCGACTTTTGACGGGTAAGGAGCGTGGAGGACAACACGAAACCCATAAATGCAATTGCAGATAGAATGGTGACTTCAAAGAACATGTTAACGACTCCGCGTATATTGTGAATTATCGAATCTTACTCGTCTTCACCGAAAAACTCAAGGGCGTCGAGTTGAATATCCAAGTTACCGATTGAGTCACGAGCGCCAACCATATACATCTCTTCGAGAGCATCACGGGTGAACGAATTGTTGTCCAGTCCAAACTCACGGATGATACGTTCGATTTCGGGTTCCATGTTCACTTCCTCATCGGTTAAGGTGGAGCGTTGATCAATGCCGCCCGGTGGCTTCGATTTCGGCGGCGAAGGCATTGGTATATGCCTGTAGATCACACAGATCATAGCACACCATACGAATCTCGCGCAAGTTCGTGGTTTCCAAGGCATGACGGGTATACCATGCGAACTTCTTCGCGACCACCTTGGCTGCCAGTTCGAGCGGGTATCCGTAGATACCAGTGCTGATCGACGGAAATGCAACCGAGCGGTACTTGCTCTTGACAGCAAGGTCCAGACATACGTCATAGCAAGCATCCAGATACTCTTCGGACACCATGGGCGGATGATCAGAATAACGAGGGCCAACCGTATGATAGATAATTTTTGCCTGAGTAATCCCGAATGCCAGCGTGCCCTTTGCTGCGCCAGTGCGGCATCCCCCAAGCTCTTCACAGGCTTCGCGAAGTCCGGGACCGGCTGCGGCATGGATTGCCCCGTCAACACCGCCACCACCCAGAAGGGTCTCATTGGCGGCATTGACAATGATATCAACATTCTGTGTGGTGATATCCCCACATACGAACGTAACGGTGATCGGGCGACGATTTGCGATGTGTGTGTTGGACATGTTCACTTCCTCAGCTTATATTTCTTGCCATCAATTTCTACTACCTTACCATTACAGGTAGGGTGTTGTCTAGCATTGAACTCAGCTTCCGTAAGCCGCTCTCCATCAACCCACCACGAACGATCACCATTAGACCGCTCAATAGCCGGACCATCTTCCCTATGAAACTTTCCATTCAAATACCAAAAACGAGAACCATCAGCAAACTCAACAGCAGGACCATCTTCCCTATGGCGTTTTCCATTAACCCACCACGCACGAGAACCATTAGCCCGCTCAACAGCCGGACCATCTTCCCTGTGAACCTTTCCATTCAAATACCACCAACGAGAACCATCAGCCCGCTCAATAGCCGGACCATCTTCCCTATGAACCTTTCCATTCAAATACCACCCACGATCACCATTAACATCAACCTTAACTGTATATTCAATCATATCAAATCCCCATCAACTTATATTTCTTGCCATCAATTTCTACTACCTTACCATCACAGGTAGGGTGTTGTCTAGCATTGAACTCAGCTTCCGTAAGTTGCGTCCCATTCAAATACCACTCACGACTACCATCATCCCACTCAACAGCAGGACCATCCAACCTATGACGCTCTCCATTAATCCACCACGAACGGACACCATCAGCCATCTCAAGAGCAGGACCATCTTCCCTGTGAAGCTTTCCATTCACATACCACGAACGAAAACCATTAGCCTGCTCAATAGCAGGACCATCTTCCCTATGAAGCTGCCCATTCAAATACCACACATAATCTCCATCAGCCATCTCAAGAGCCGGACCATCTTCCCTATGAAGCTGCCCATTAAAATACCAAAACCGGTCACCATCCTCAACCTTCACGATATATTCAATCATATCAAACCTCCATCAGCTGTTGTAGGCACAAAGCCCGGTGAATGTATCGGCAGTCAGTTTACCACCAGTTGTGCGGTCTGTATATACCGAACCGCGTTGAATTTTGTTGTGGACCTTACCACCCACTAGATGCTTCTTGCCACACGTAGCCACGTAGACGTACTTCTTGTGTTGGCGTGCCTTCGTGATCTGGTAATCATGGGTTCGCTTACCTGAGCATCCGAGCCGCCGAGCAATGTTCTGCCACACACGATTGTGGTTGTTGCTCTTCTCGTTGATCACGAAGTCCACGATGTGAGCCATTTCGTGCGGGATGGTATCACCCGTCATGTCATCCCACTTGATGCCGATTGCTTCGATACTGAATTCGAGGTTGTAGACCATCTTGGTGGTCATACCTTCACGAACACGTCTCCACCGGGCGCTTCCAGCATTAGCGCCCTTCGCAACAAACACGATGGGAAGGTCTTCATCGAAGAGGTTGAAGTCAAAGAACTTATAACGAGCAAGTGCCTGACAATCACGAACCTTACTGATGAACTCCTGCTTCCGGGGGAAGGAAGTCGTGACAGCACCGCGCTTACGAATGATCATGTATTGTCTCCGTCGTGTTGATGGAGTCTATTATACATCAGTCGAGGGAGAGGTCAACCCTTTCCCTCGACTTTTTTCACATTCGACCGAAACGGTGATCGTCAGCGTTGTCGGCTTCGATGGCTTCGAGTGCTTCCTCAATTTCAGCCAGTTCAGCTTCCAGTTCTTCAGTGAGGTCAGCGTCACCATCCTGACGTGCCCTCATCAGTGCTTCCGTCGTGCTAAGAAGCTGTTGATTCCACTTCATGATGCTCATGCTCATGTGATTAAATCTCCTTTGCGGTCATCACAAGATTTTTGTAGTACGCACTCACAACGTGAGTGACGGTATATAATAGCACAATTACGACCATCGTGTAAAACAATTCGTTGATGTAAAAGGTGTGAATTGCCAGCAGTGTGATCAAAAGGTAAACCACTTTCTGGATGCGTGCCGTCGGTTCTTTCGCTCGAAAATCCGCCAGCCTCAAATTCACTCGCAATTCCGATAACTTGCCATTGATGATAACGTCACGAACAGCACGTTTTAGGTAGAACAGCATAAACACCATGAGCGTAATAGAAATCGTGCCCATTATATTGACACCCCATTCTACGATGCTCAACGCCCATGTCCACCCAAGAAAACTATTCGCCATGATCAGAAGCAAGAGCATATAGTTCAGGTTTATTTTTGATTTCGATTCATACATAACAGAACTCAATGCTTTCTCCACCAATTGCCATCCTGAATGTATTCCATGTCGAAGCGCAAAAGGTCTTCCATTCGCTTTCGACACACGATATTTGCCGACACAATCGTTACGTTGGGGGGCATGACTTTATTATCCCTCGCCCACTTGAGGATGTCAATACCTTCCATGGAAACGTTCTCACCGAGGTCATTGTCCATGTAGAGGTGGCTGACTTCACCTTCTTCCATGAGGCGCATAGCAACCTGACCATTACGGGAAATGATATCCACATCCAACGTCCGCATATCATCGATAAGTACGTGCAGCCCCTTGTTCATATTCAACCTCCCATAAATTATAAGGAATTATACACAAAGAAAAGGGTTGTTGCAACCCTTTTCTTCGTTCTCGGAGATAGAACTGCTGGCATCAAGCGGTGGGTGTGGGATATCCGTTGCAGGATCACCCGATGCAGCCATTGGTGAGTGGATGATCATTGTATCGCTATGGTGTGGGAGTGTCAATACTCCATTTCGCGTTTGAGTTCATCACTGGGTTTACCCTTTGCCCACTTACAAAAACTATGAAACTCGTCGCCACGCCACACACCAATACCTTTCAGATGGTTAAACACTTGATCAAGCAGTTTCTCCCGATCACTGCGGTGGCCTTTACGTTTCATCATTGTTCTGCTCCCATTTCAGGATCATCCTTGATCCCGAAGTTTTTACGGTGCTTGATGAGCGTAGCCTTGTAGTCCACTTCCTTACCGGAATACTTAGCCATCACCAGCCCGAAGCACAGTTTGTCAAGTTCAGCCTGCCCCTTGATAGCGAAGTCCTTACGCTCCATGTGCTTGTTCCGCTGGTAGAACCGTTCTACCTGATCCACCATGTGATTGTATATGGATGCCACCTTGGCTTCCATGTGGTTGATCATTGCGACAGCTTGCAAATCATCCCAGAACTGAGCCTTGAGGTCATCAGTTGCATCGTTCACTGCACACTCGAACAGCCGACGCTGAGAGTTGATTGAGTCCTTCAAGTGATGTAGTGCCGCGTACCAATCAGTCTTGATCTTCACACGCTGGCCTGATGCCATGGTCAGCACAAACCCCTCGATGCCGGTCATTTTCGGAATGTCCTCGATGAACGCCGGAATATCCTCACCAACATCGTTGATAATTTCGTCAGTCATGTACTCTACCATATACCCGTGAAGATCACCCACGTATTTACCAGTACGGTTGTCTCGAACCGCAAGCACAGTAAGAGTCGGCTCTTCTGTCGGAACCACGATACGGTTATCAGGAGCAGTGTACTCCATGATGACAGTGTGATCCATAAACATTACATGTTGTTCCAATGCGTTGTACAGTGCATCCCACTTCGGTGATTCAAGCAATCTTTGTGCAGCTACTGCCTGATCCGAATGTAGTGATCCCTTCGACTTGACTCGAACATGACCATCGAAGTAGAACGTGCTGATGAGCGAACCGTCCATCTTTGCTTGAATCGAGCGAACATCATTCATATCGAGGCCCATGGTCATTGGGTTCTCGTTGAGGTTGAAGAACTTCTCGAACGGCCACGACATCAGAGACATCGGATTCTTGAATTCCGAGTCCATGAGGAACATCACGCCACGGCACTCCAGAGCACCGGGATGGAGCCACTGGGTATAGGATGCCAGACGATAGTTGAAGATGCGAAAATGACCCGGACGGGTCTTCGGGGTCAACACTTGATCCGAATAGAAGAACGCCTCATCCCCATCACACAACGCCATGAGGTTCGAGTACAAAGTTGTTTGAAGTTCGTTCATTGGGGGGGGGTGTCTCCTGCTTATAATTTATAAATTATGGGTATCCGGATTATAGGGTTGAAACAGGGCTATAAACGTCCTGCTTCGATTTCCTTAACCAGTGTTGATATGTCTACGCCATAGTTGGTTGCTGGCCCACTCTCTGCAACGCCATAGAATGGCATCCTGCCCATAGCGCCTTCGGGTATCCGCTGACGTTGATAACGGGGCTTCTTGATCTTCTGAAAGCCCTCTGTGAACAGGATTTTGGCTCTCAGTGCTTCAAAGCTGTAACCCCGACCAACACGATTAACAACACGGATCAGGTTGTTCAGTGACTCGGTGTAGGCGTTAGTAATGGGATGGTCGAAGTAGGCGAAAATGTCATCGTGCCAGTTCCCCACCGCCCTGATCAGCGGATCAAAATGAGTCTTCATTTCTGGCGTTATCTGCCGCAACCAGGCGTAATAGGCTTGCTGCGCATGGTGTCGCGTCTTGCAGTCCCATATCTCGAAAAACGCTTCTTTCAGCTCGTAAGCATGGCCAATCTCTGGATAGTTCAGCGTCCAGCCGGAGAATCGCATGTATTCGGCATCTGTCAGCTCGTGGCGGCGCTTCAGCAGGACAAACCTATCTCGCATCAAGCCACGGCGCTGTTGTGGCGTCAGGGCGCTTCTGATCGCCTTTCTGGCTCGCTCCAGTGATTCGTTGGCCATGCGCACCACGTGGAATTTGTCGATGATAACAGTGGCGTCAGGGATCATGGTTTCTACCGCTTGCCGATATGGTCTCCACATATCCATTGCCACATAGCGCACCTGGTCGCGGTCAGAACGCTTGCCCAGATAGCGTGAAACCGTGGTTTTGTTTCGGTTGTCCAGCATGTCCACGATAGTCTTTTGTTCGATATTGGTGATCACGCAGCGCGGTTTGATGATGTGGATTTCATCAATTCCCAGCCACTGCGGCATCTCGAATTTGAGTGTCTTTTCCAGCCGTAAGCAGTAGTCATTGAAGATATTGCGGACGGTTTTTTCATCAACTCCAACATCCTCGGCAACGCCTGAGAACGTGCGGCGAAGGCTCTCGCGTTCGATGTACTGGATCAAGCGGTGGGTCATCTGCCGCTTGCCATCCTTGTGCGGCACAAGCTCCAAAAACGTCTTACGACAGCCCTGGCACCTATAACGGCGGCGGTTAAGCATGATGCCGGCACGCCTGCCGTGGACGGGCGTATCCATGATCACCTCATCACGGCGACCAAAGCCAACGATCTCGGAGAGATTGCAGTGGGGGCAATGTGTGGGTGGTTCGGCAACTTCGGCGTGTACCTGGTAATCGTGCTCCAACTCCGTCACATGGAGCACTTTGTAATCAGGCCAATTAAGAATGTTGATCATGCGCGTCCTGGTTGATTGCTGACTGTCTGCCCCAACTTTTCCTCGGCATCCACTTCGGCAATTAGGTCTTCAGCCACCGGATCGGGTTCGCCGCCATGCTGACGATGTACCTGATACCAGCTAACGATTAGCCCAGAAACATTATCCTCGGGCGCATCACGGAACATCTCCACCGGCAGGCCGCTGGCCTCGCAGATACGCTCTATCACATCCCAATCGAAGCTGACGCTTCCGTCTGGATCACGGGCTAGGCGTAAGTCGGAAAAATCCAGATCGTCGGGGATGGCCACTTTGGCCATTTGCTGCTGCATGTGTGCCTCCACGGCGTCAACTATCCAGTCGGTGAGCCGCATTCCAGCGGCCCTGCTTGCGCGAACCCAGCGGCCTTTGGTGGCCGCTGGTACTCGCAGGTGGATCAGGGAATCAGGCTTCATCTTCCAGCTCGTCGCGCAGCTCCTGACGGCGCTCCTGCATAAAGTCCTCCAGGTCGCTGTCCAGTGTGGAGCCTTTGCTGTTGGCCTCAGCCTCATATTCCGCCACAAGCTCAGCAATGCGCTCGTCGGAGGTATCGGCTTCAATGTCGGACTGAATGCCCTCATAAGCCCAATCAGCGGTGGCCTGGCTGCTAATCGCTGCGTATTTGCCGGGCTTGTAGGTCTCAACAACGTCTTCGTCATCAGACTCAAATCTGTCGCTGTTGGCGTCGGAGTCGCGCAATTCACCGAACTTCTCAGTAATCGCGGCGCGGGCTTCTTCGATGGTGGCGTACTCACCGTGGGCATAAACAGCCCAGTCGTTGGTAGTGCCACACCAGCCCTCGGTGCACTCTTCGTGACTGCTGTTGGTGATTGCCGGGGAGGTTCTTATCTCGATCTTATCGACATCAACGTACTGGTCTTGATTTTGGTTGGGGCCAACGTAATTGGTTACGATGATGTAGTGCATGACTTTGCTCCTATCAGGAATTACGGTTCCGCCGGGGCGGTGCAAGCTGAATTCCTCAGCTCTTAAATCTAATATTAGGGTATTCGGCTCTTTCTGTCAACACTATAATCCGGTTTATTCAATAAATTACATCAAGCGCAGATCAACCACTAAATCCGGATACCCTAAATTATAAGGGATTATTGAATGGTTGTCAAGGGAAATTGGTCGAGAGTGGTAGGGATCGAACCTACAAGCTCCGCTAAGAGCACGGCTTTCAAGTGCCGCCGGGTTGCCAGAGCATAGAAAATAGCTATTCTACTATGCTGCTTTTCGTACACTCTCGATAACCTTGTTAATATGTTTTCCAATAATCGCCCCAACTCATATCGCTTGGTTTGTCGGGTGTTCGTCTTTATATTCCATTTCACGGAGTTCTTCTCTGGCATTATAAAAATTTAAACCAGTTGACTCCATATGTTCTTTGATTTGCTTATCAGTTGGTTCCATAGCTTAGTCAACACTCAATTCGGTCACG
>Ga0306866_1000087_pt1 | contig 36701 bp, 40 predicted proteins | sample AntRauTorckE5432_FD_190450 | JGI IMG/M metagenome (GOLD analysis project Ga0306866, IMG submission 190450) | Saline lake microbial communities from Rauer Islands, Antarctica - Metagenome Torckler E5 #432 (v2) (version 2) | ecosystem: Environmental > Aquatic > Non-marine Saline and Alkaline >...
AAGCCGTGGGTTGATGGATGCCGTTCAAAAGCGACAGGCACCTGCAGCAACATGTACCCGAGGTGCCCGACGCGTCGCAGCTCGCTTCCACCTGCCCATGTCGACGCCCTACGTGTTTTTCTTCAAAATGTCGCGTCATATGACGCTTGAAAAACGATGGATCGCTTCGTGTGAAGCCGTGGGTCGATGGATGCCGTTCAAAAGCGGCACGCACCTGCAGCAACATGTACCCGAGGTGCCGAACAAGTCGCAGCTCGCACCCGCCCGCCCATGTCGACGCTATACGAATTCCTCCACTTCGCATCTCGTTGGGTTTTCGATGTGTCTCACATTGGGTTTCTAAAAGTTTAAAACATTTATTTCATCTTTGTAAAGTGTCATATGACGCGATGTCGTTGAGGTGTGTGTACGCGATAAGGCAGAGCAACAGGGGCAACGGGTGGTGGGACGTGGTCCCTCACGCCGACGGGTCGGATTTCATCACCGTACACACCACCGCGTTTAGCGCGAGGACGTGGGTCATTACGACAGGGCGCATCTTTGACGCTCGCGATTCGGATACCTATGTCCAACCGCCAAACAAACCGCCACCCGCGCCACGCAAACCGCGTCGACCTGCAGAGGTACCGCCGTTGGTGCTCAAGGCGATGCGTCAATCAGGCAACACGCTCGACATGCAGCGAGCGGTGATGCGAGAGCTCCATGTTCAACGCAAGATGAACAAGTTCATGACCTTTTCCAAGCTGACCAAAATTCGTTGTCAAGGAAACAACAATCGTGTTGATTTATTTGTCAATGGAAGAGAGATGGGCACGTATAGAAGCGTCGGCGATGCCGTCAAGATTTCGACGCGTGTCCTCAACCACTTGAAATAAACGTTTCCAAACTTGACGCCGTTGTCACCAAGTCTACGTCCCCTTCGCCCGATGTGCTGTGGTCGGGTGCGATGTTTGAGCTCATGTCTTGCGTAGCAGGCTCATCGCGTTGTAGTTGGATTGGAGGTTCAGGCGGCGGGTGGTGCAATGCCCCAATGAGCGTTTGTATGACTTGAAGTGCCTTGTTGCCTTGCCACACTTTGGGCTGTTTGGCGTTGGTCACGAGGGTAGGGGCGCCTACGAGCCATGTCGGTCGTCGTGAAATGAGGCGAATGTTGACAATCTCAATCACGAGACGATGGGCTTGTTCGTTGAGAGAGTTGGCCAAGCCTTTGGCTCGGTCGGAAGAAGGTTTGGTTCCAACGTAGAGGACGTAGTCGGGGTTTGGGGCGGACATGGGTTGTATTCCTCGGATACCGCAAAATCTGCCACGGGAGTGGGATTTGTCAATCGTAGGACGAGGTATTGCCATATGGCATTGGTAAACCGCAATGCGTGGCGTTCAAACACAGGGCCAAACGTTTCGATGCCCATGGCCGTGTACATGGCCATCATGTTTTGAAACCATAGCATGTCGACGTGCGAAGCCGTCCGAGCCATGGATTCAATGCCCATTTCAATCGATGCCAACTTGGTCACCGTGTCGACGTCTTTGGTTCGAGGATGAGCGGTGTTCATCAACCAATCGATGCGATGTTTGTGGTAAAAGTCGGCTGCCGCAATCACGTCGACGGCGTCTCGAAAGAACCGAAACGCCTTGACGGTGACGCCAAACAGCATGTCGGGTCGTTTGATGGAAACCATCATACTACGAGCGCGTTCACACAACTCGGTACCGCCATTGGGTAAATGTTGGTGGCTGATGAGGTATTCCTCTTGCAGGCATTCCACAATGGCCGCGACCTGCTTGAGAAACGATTTGGGGTGTTGTGTCAAGGTGTCCAACGTGTTTACCCACACCAACGAATCGTGTTTCTCAAACAGAATCGCAAAGTAGTATTCGTTGAAACGTTTGTCGGTTGTTGTCGAGGTCGAGTTGGGTTCAATCAGCTTGAGGTAAGGAATCAATGCGATTTTCTCGTTGGGAATGGCCACCGACGACAATGCCGTGACTTCTCCTTGGTTATCGCTCGTCAGAGGCGCCGATGGAAAGCAACGCGACACGGTCATGCCAACTTGCACATGGCCGTGATGCACGTAGAGCGGAATCACGCCACTTCGTTGCGTACGCATTTCCGCGTGTTATGCAACAAATACCTATTCTTTCTAAAACAAGAGTGGAAACATGTTTCGGCCACCGCAGGAAAGTCAAACGGCGGCTCTTGTCAAAGACGCGTCACGCTTTTCAACCAACACAACAAGGTACATACACAAACTATTGCGTCACCAACCCTTGAACGTGGACGAACACACGTTTCTACCACACGTTGGCCTTACGTTGGGCGAGGCGTGTACAAGCCTTAATTTGAAAAAAGCGGTTGTTCCTCCTGTTCAACATGGCGGACTGTGAATTATTGGCCAACGACGACGAGGATGCGCGGTACACGATGCTGTGCCTACGGGCGTCGCGTGAGATCGACTTGACGGACGAAACGGCTGAAGATCAGGGGTACATGCTATTGAAATTGATCGTTTGGTCCATGTCGAATTTCAAATGCTACGGTACCATGGTCACGATTGAAGACCAACCTGCGTACGAGTTTATCCATAGCTCGTTGGAAAGTCTCGAGACCGAGTGTGTGTACCGTGAGATTAATTCAGACGGTGTGTACACGGTTTTGGTAACTGTAGCCAATCTGTTGTTGGAATTTCACGCCGACATACAGGCCAAGACGCACAACGACCAATTGGAGCGGTTCCGTCGACTCGGCCTGCACGGCATGCACGGCAACGCGGCACGTCGATCCGCGCGTCTCAATGCGCCCGTCGACCACTCTGATTGCGTCGTATGTTTGGATTCGGATTCATCGCGTGACGTCAACGTGTCATCTGACTGTCAACACGAGTCTATGGTATGCACCACATGTGTGACCAAACTCGACAAGTGCCCCGTGTGCAATGCCCCGAGCGGACGAGACGTGGTCGTGGAGGACGACGGTGAAGGGTCTGATGGGCAATGAGGCCACTTGGGTCGAGTCGTTGGTGATTCATCTCACGCGCCACAAGCGGTTTCGATGCACTGATCAATGCATCCTCATGGACAACCGAATGTCTGTAAACGAATACGACAGGGTCGATTGGATCAACATTGAATGGGGACTGCTGCACATTGAGATGAACGACAAGAGCGTCCACGCGTACGCCGCTCAAGAAGCATTTGTACTTGAAGAAACGTGGAAGCGTGTCATGGACAGGCACTATGATACGTGGTCCATGTCGTCGTCGACGACGGATTATGACGACACGGACAGCGACAGCGACAGCGGCGCCGACTCGGTATTCATGCCCGCATTGCCATGCGAGTGTTGAGATTGTCGAGGTCCGCTGTGGCATCTTTCGCCACGGCGTGTTCAAGGCCACGGGGCAGCAAGTACCACCGCATGCGTCTCGGCAACAATGCGAATCGTGGGTTAGAGACGATGCCGTGTGGGGATGTTGTCGTCCCTTTCGCTACACTACACATGGATTGGAGGTTTGTGGGTACATTTGAAATAAAACTTTTATGGTTTGGTCCAAGAGTACATCCCATGGCCTCGTGTGCACAGCGGCGTTGGAATGATACAGAGACGGGCGACTGTTCGTCGAATGGCACGGATTCAAACCGCTGTAACAACACGGTCGACAAAGACGGCAAGCAGTGTGTGTTTCAAGGCGGATCGTGCAAGACATCCTCGGCGACATGTCCCAAACCTGTTATTGACTACCAAGGCATTGGTGTGGGACCATGGGACCATCGACCGTACGGTCGGTACTATGGCATCTGTCCTCAACGGAGGTTGACCGATTTCAACTGCATGAACGACGTCAACAAGACCGAGTTTGTGTCACGCGACGAGCTCTGTCCCAACCTGTACGACCTGTACCCTGACCAATCGTGGGGCGAGTGGAAGCCCTTGGTGGCGCGTGGGGGATCCGAGGACTATGGTAGTGTCATGTACTACGGCTTTTCCGACTTTGGCAACGCGTGCAATGGCATGTTGTACATGACCAACGCGCAGCAACAGGCTCGCAACAACATGTTTTATGGTATCAATTGGCACTCGACGCATCAAAACACCATTGGATACATTCGACCCAAGATGTACGCCAACGTCGATGCGGCCATCAGTGGTAAACGCAACACCTATAAGGGGACGTTGGATTCGACCGATGACATGTCGATGCAATCCTTGGGTGGCGGTGGTTCGTTTTTCAACAAAAAGGAGAGTACGTGGAGCTGTTCCCGTTGTCCTGCAGGGTTTGTCGTCAGCGGCGTTCGCACGTACAGGCCGAAAGGAAGCAACAACGATTACCAACCCTCGAGCGTGCAAGTCATTTGCAAAGACGCGTTGAACATGACACAACAACGTTCATCCACACTCTTTGTTGGGGACGGTACATTCTCCGACCCACACGGCGCCGACGGTGTTGATATCAACCGAGAGCAGCGGTGCGATACGTACGTGACAGGGTTTGCGTTCAACGGCGATGTGGAGATGAACGGCATGCACATACGATGCGCCACCGACGACGAGTACAACGCGTTTCTCCAAGCGCGAAGCACGTACAAATTCCTGCCGTTGGACGCAACCTGCGTGGGTATAGACACTCAAGACCCAAACGGAGGAAACAAGGTTGCTACCGAAACAACTATTGCCGACCGAGCGGATTCGGCCCGTCAAGCACGATGTGCACAGTTTGCCGCCAACGTGTGTTCCCAACCCAATGCCGACCCGACTTATTGCGAATGCCTCCATGCCACAGTGTACAAGGCCGATTTGAATGGCACGGGTGATGCAGCAGAGATACCGAGGCATTGTGTATCGTGCATGAACGCCCACGTGGAAGAGACGTGGATGGACTATCGCTATGCGCACAATGGTAATTGTCCAAAGATGGACATCTCCAACTGCGTCGTCCAAAACACCATCAAGGCAGGCGGAACGGTAACGTTGGACCACAATCAAGTGACACAAAATTGCAACAACTCGTCGCAAATCAATGTCGGCGAAGGTACATCATCGTCTCAACCAACGGCAGCGCCTGCTACACCGCCGCTACCCACGCCGTCGGATCCACTCCCAACGGCAGCGCCTGCTACACCGCCGCTACCCACGCCGTCGGATCCGCTCCCAACGTACACCACGCCTCTTCCACCCTTATCCACCAACCCGTTTGAACCTCAAATCACTGTACCACCCACCACCCAAACACCGACACCCACCAAGTCGAAACAGCAGTTTATTGGCTTTGTCATCATATTGCTGCTGTTGGCTCTCGCTTACTACGTGGTAGCATAGCCACCTCGGCCATTAAATCTTCGAAACTCGTGCACGTCTTGTTGTTGCACTCGTACACAACCTGTTCCTTGCCGTAGTTGTAGCGCGCCAAGGCGCATACAGGACCACGACGGTGCATGCGCAAGTCAAGGGTGACACACGCGCCCAAGGGCGCCGCGAGGAGGGTGGAGGTGGGTAGCAGAGGTGGAACGTGGTCGTCTTGGATCATGGCGACGCACATGGCACGGAACGCGTCTGCCGAGTAGGGCGTGGCCTTGTACCGCGGGTCTTGTTCATCCTCTTTGGTCTCGGGGTCGTACATCGGAGGAACCCACATGACATTTGATGAGTCATGGTTGTATGAAATGTCATCTGATTTTTTCTCAAATCGTGAAATTCATTGGTTGACGCGTCGATCGCATCACCTCGTCTGCCAATGAATTTTGAGAGGCTTTTTCACATTTTCCGAAAAGTGTCGACAAAAGTGTCGATGAATGTCAAAACTGCAGAACAAGTGAACACCACAATGTACACCCTCAACACCCGTATTGGTTCGGGCTCGTTTGGATCCGTGTGGCACGCCACCCGCCACAGCGATGCACGTGAAGTGGCCATTAAACGTGAGCACGCCGATACCAAGCTGCCACAGTTGCGCTACGAGTACCGTGTCATGACGGAACTGCGCGAGGCGTCGTGCCTCTGCGTGCCTCGCCTGTTTGGACGGTACGTGGACGATCAAAACAACGAGTGCGTGGCAATGGAGCTGCTTGGTCCCGACTTGCAGACGTTGTTGAAGAAGAAGCGATTACCGTTGAAGCGGGTGACGACGCAAATTGGTCCACGCTACATTCGTGCACTGCGAGACATTCACAACGCCAACTACCTGCACCGTGACATCAAGCCCCGCAACCTCGTCACCACGTACAAGGGTCATGGGTATCGTTTAATCGATTATGGATTGGCGAAAAAGTATCGCAACGCAAGCGGCGAGCACACGCAGCCGCAGAAGAACAAGCCGTTTGTCGGTACGCCGCGGTTTGCGTCCATCTCCAAGCACTTTGGCTTTGAATCGTCACGGAGAGACGACATTGAGTCGTTGGGGTACACGCTCGTCTACTTGGCCAACGGCGGCTCGTTACCGTGGCAAGGCATGCCATCGTCGACCATTGAGAACATCAGAGCACTTGGTCACGTCAAACAGAACACCTCGGTAGACGAGCTCTGCAAAGGATTGCCGTCGTGCTACCGTCTCTACATGAACCATGTCAAGGGTCTTGGGTTTTCGGATCGACCCGACTACACGTACTTGGAGCAACTCTTCACTACATCACTCGATGTTGTCGTTGCGTAAAGCCTCGAGTATATCATCGGGCGAGGCGCTCGTGTACAAGTTCAATCGAATAAACGCACGCAGCGTCGATGTCGTCGCGTCACAACAGACCTGATTGCCCTTGGGGAAATGACACGCCAACAGAATCAGATCCGTCTTGTCCAAGTCGTCGTCGCCGCTGTCGACAAGGGTTTCAGCAAGCTCCTCGTCAATGGGATCGTAGTGGTTCACAATAGGCTCGTGTTGGTGTGGATGTGCGTTGCCCATGTCTTGAATGTAATCAACTCGCAAAATTTACGTCATCGAGGGTTTTTGTCATATGACAGGATGAACTCGCTACCCATGGAGCTGAGAGACCTCGTGCTTAAGCACCCGTGTTTAAGTAAAGGACTATTACGATGCGTATGTCGCGAATGGCATGATGTGATCCAAAGTAGAAAGGTGTCGCGTGTCACGTCGTCCATTCCCCTCCTGTCATGGGCGCGCGACAATGGATGCCCATGGGACGAACGAACATGTATGGACGCAGCTCGTGGTGGCCATTTGGAGATGTTGCAATGGGCGCGTGCCAATGGATGCAGATGGTGCGAGTGGACGTGTGAATACGCAGCCCTTTTTGGCCACTTGGAGGTGCTGCAATGGGCGCGCGCCAACGGATGTCCATGGGACAGGCGGACGTGTTACTACGCAGCAAGTAGGGGGCATATGGAGGTGTTGCAATGGGCACACGCTAACGGATGCCCTTTAGGCGATATGACGTGTGCCCACGCAGCCCTTTTTGGCCACTTGGATGTGCTGCAATGGGCGCGTATTAACGGATGTCCGTGGGACGAGATGATCTGTGCAAACGCAGCACAAAATGGCCACTTGGAGGTGCTGCAATGGGCGCGTGCCAACGGATGCCCTTGGAAGGAGTCGACGTGTTCCTACGCAGCGTATGGTGGCCATATGGAGGTGTTGCAATGGGCGCGCGCCAACGGATGTCCATGGGACAAGCGGACATGTGCAAACGCAGCACAAAAAGGCCACTTGGAGGTGCTGCAATGGGCGCGCGCCAATGGGTGTCCGTGGGACGAGAAGACGTGTGCCTATGCAGCTCAGAATGGCCACTTGGACGTACTGCAATGGGCGCGCGCCAACGGATGCCCATCATGAAAACGGCGTCATATAACGGCTGTACGCGACGCCAAACAACACGTCGACTACCATGGCCAATGGCAGAACCACGTGCGGCACAATGTTCAAGTAGGCAAGCACGGCGAGAACGGCAATGACGGACGCTACGACGGCATGGCACCCACGGCACCACCACACGTCGTTGGTGCTGTACAAGGCATTGTACCCATTGTACATGGTGGCCATCACCGCCACGACCAAGACGACGAGGATGGTTGGACGCGGGTAGATGCGGAGGAACCGATACACGCCATAGGCCATGGCCAAGCGCACCCATATGCACACACCATAGAACAACGCCGCACGTTGGCTCGCGGTCGCTCCCAAACTTTCCAAGACCCCGGGCATGATCATGTTGTTTACTTGGCCAATAAAATTTAGAGGACCCGACATGTGTACAAGGATGTCTTCGAGTATCGAGTACAACCGACGAGCCGCCGCCGTAGACAATGTGGACGCCGAGTACGTGTACGGATTGGACACGCTCGACACGTACGTGCCCACCGCGCCCAACCAAGACAAGGCCAACTTGAACACACATAGCGACATGATCCGTGATGGCAAAGTGTTTAGCCACCGCACCGTGGACCCCGTGACGGGGTACGTGGTCGACCATTACGAAGCGCCTATTCAAGACGCACGTCTGCGACCTGCCGCACAAGTCGCAGGCAACCACCCGCGGCTCATGCAACTCATGGGGTACGATCCCAACACACCCGCCTACGTACCGAGCGAGTACGAAAAGGCCATGCCGCAGCCCGACCATCACGGCACGCGTGGTGCGTTCAAGTACGAGGCCTTTCAGCGGGAATTGCAACGTGCCAAGAAGACGCTCCATGGCAAGGCTGACACGCAAGTCCTGCCCGGGAAAGAAGCACCCATGGGTCGCAAGGGGCGTACGTTTGTGCCCGTGCCGTACATGGAACCGACGATGCGTGACCCCGTCGACGCCGAGGCGGCCAAGCACGGGCACGCGCGCCCCGCCAACGAGGTGCAAGCGTCGTACAGCGCCCACCGTTTTGCCACGCACGACTTTAATGAAGACCGACTCATGGACGTCCAAGGCGTGCACACGTATTCGCAAGCACCCAAATCGGGATGGATGCAAGCGTTGTACAAGGGCATTATCGGAGGCATTGTGCGTGAAGAGGGCGAAGAAGATGCTTTGCCACCGCGTGGGATCGAGTACGCGTCCAAGGTACGGTACCAAGGCGGCGGAGTGCAGAGTGCATCGAAGCAAGTGCCCAACGCCGCATTGCTGCCGCGCCCAAGCATCACCAATTACAACAAGGACGCCGACACGCCCAACGAAGGTCTGTTGACCTCAATGTTGCGCACGGCAGGACGCTTGTTGGGACCACCGTCGCAGCACAAGAGCGCTCCGTCCCATTACGACCATACCAAGACCCCGACGTCGGTCCCCATGGCGCAGAGCCGCGTGGCCACCACCAACATGCACGCCAACACGACCCCTCGTCTCGAGGCGTTTCAAGAACGGCTTGTCGTACCATCAATCACGGTGGGTCCGACGTACAGCGGCGGGACGCCGATGCAAACTATGGATGCTCAGGTGGTCGAGGCGTTGTGAGGCGAGTCCGTACGACCTCGAAATTGAATTTCGCCCGCGTCATGCCTTCCACCACGGTCTCGGACAGATCAAGGACGCCTGTGGTTTCGACGTGATGTTTCTGCTCGCGCAACAAGTGCTCCGTGTGAGAGGGTAATGCGTCCACGGCGACGGTCGGACGAATTTTCGTTCCTCGACGGGTTGGCATATTTCAAGGTTACAAGTCCATAATACCTTACGAGTGATTGAAAAGACATGTGCGTGATTCAATTTCGAAACTCGAATGAAACGACCTGTTTGTGTGATCACCCATATCGGTCGTGGTGCGAATTGCGCCATGTCCTCGAAGCGCGTTCGGGCATGCACGCAGAGCGGTGCGACAGTGTGTTGTTTGGGTTTTTAAAGTCAGATTGGACAGCACGCGTAGCGTTGAACGATGATTACAAAGTAAAACCAACCGACACAATCGTCGTGTTGCGATGTCCGTTGCCGAAACGGCGTCATCGTGGTGGGGTGGTGTGGAAGCCGCCGTCGGTGTGGGAACGCGATGCGGCGTCGGACCGTGATTACAACGACCAACAGCACCGCGAGCAGGTGCGTGCGTTGACGGATCCCAAGCAACGCCTTGAGACTATTCTCGAGTACAGTCGACAGCAGCGGGAATCGAAATCGTCGTCCCAAGGCGACCATCCGAGTCACAGCGTAGCGCACCGCTTCATCACGGCGTGGCGAAGCAACGAGGAGCAGCTGCACGTACCCAAGTCCGAGGCCGTTGAACCGCATGGCACGTGCCAACGGTGCATGAATTTGTTGTCGTCACATGACACGGCACAGTGTCCAACCGCGTACACGTTGGCCGAGAATTGGCGGTGGCTGTCGAAATGCCGTCCACCCACGGGAGTGCCCGCCGTGTGTCGCGTCAAAGTGGATCAACCAACGTCGGCACGCGACTTGCAACACGTGCAATGGGTTGACGGCGACGGCGTCGCGTGGAAGCCACGATGCATGTGAAAACTGTGGCACGAGTAAACGTCACACACAACCATGTCATGGGTGCAACGCGGCGACGATTTCGATACGGCAGGTATCGTCGGTGACAGTGGCGGCATCAACCTTGCGGTAAACGAGTACCCCGTGCACATTAATGGCAATGGCACGGCGGTGATTGTTGCCACCCCACAAGACAAAGGCATGGTCAAAGTCTTTATATGGAAAGGCACGTTTTGGAGCCAACGGGGTGATGATCTCGTTGACGATCCCGTTATTGTTTCAACGTTCAGTGCATCGGGCAGGTTTGGGTCGGGGGTCGCTATTGACGACACGGGAAAGCGCATCGTGGTTGGTGCGCCACTTGGGTCAAGTGCAGCGGGTCAACATTTTTACGGCCGTGTATCGGCGTTTGATTGGAATGGATCGTCGTGGAATCGTGTTGGTTCGGTCATCTATGGTGTGTACACCGAAGGCATTGGGTACAAAACCGCCATTTCGCGCGATGGAAACACCATTGCATTCTCGTCGGTTGAAATTGCAGGACCGACGACGGCCAACGTCAAAGTGTTTGATTTTGTCGACACGGATTGGGTTCAACGAGGAAATTCCATACCGACAACGGATCGCATTAATTCGTTTGACATGAATGCCAATGGTACCAACATTGTCTACAGTGAGAGTGACAACGACGATGCCGCGACCAATGCAGGACGGGTCATTGTGGTTGTGTGGAACGGGTCGAGTTGGGTTCAGCGCGGCGCTGCCTTGTTGGGAACTGAAGCCAATGAAAACTTTGGTCGCAACGTGGCCATGTCCGACGACGGCACGATTATTGCCGCCGCAACCACCAACGGCAAGTGCCGCGTGTACGCGTGGAATGGCGTACAATGGCGCCAACGTGGAAACCAAGTCACCTCGGGCAATTCGTCGTATGGGGATTGCGACTTGAACAGCGATGGAACCATCCTTGCTCACGGCGACGTCACAACCAACGGGACCATCAAAGTGTACCAATGGCAGTACGGTGCGTGGACGGATCTTGGAGGTGTCATCACGGGTGCCGCCAATGACACCAAACTCGGATCGTCCATTTCTCTCGATTCAAACGGTACCGTTGTGGCCATTGGTGCCGTGTTACACGACCCCGTGGACGAGGACGATACGGCCTTGGTGTATAAATACGGGTTGGCCGATGAACTCAAAATACCACAGTCGGTTGCCGACAACAACACACCACCGATTCAAGTACAGTCGGTGCGCGTGGCCACGCAACGCGACCGTCATGTGTCGCGACACACGACTTTGTCCGACACGACCGCCGAGTCGAAGATCTTGTTGGAGGCAGGCGTTGGTGTCTATCTCAACGTCACGCACATGACGTTTTCCAATTCCGACACGGACACCACGCCACGTGTAGATGTTCGAAACGTCGAAGGTGGCGATGTCGTGTTGTCTGTCAAAGTTCCTTCGGGCCAATCTGTGGTCATGCCGTTTCCTCAGCCGTTTCTTCAACCGACGGCCAATGAACCATGGACCGCGCAATGTAGCGCCGCTACGTCGGACGTGAACATCACGGTCATGGCGTTAAGAGAAACTATTACAGATTAAAAGTTTCAACTTTTGAACTTTTTCCGTGTCATATGACATGAGACTCCAAACGTTGATCAGGAAGCGTCAGATGACACGATGGGCCTCAAGAGCAGCAAGCACCACGCGGCACCAAGGCCATCCAAGACTGTGATTCCACCTCTCTATGATGACATTGGCTTTCGTGATGACGGCATTACGGTCGCTCAGGGACTGACGGCTCTGAAGATTCTCGACAAGGGCAGCTTGAGCGCTGCGACAGACGCTTTGAAGCTGCTCCATCTTGACGACACGAACGATACAGCGGCTGCACGTCGAGCCATCCTGTGTGCGTACCCAATGCTGCCCATGTTTGAAGAGTTTTACATCCATGTACGTCACATGATCGCAAAGAATTACGCCGTCGAGAATGAAGGTCAACTCAATCGGCTTCGTCTATTGTGTCCCATCCCCATCGAGGGAGACATGAGTGTACAAACCATGTCTCGTGTAATTACGTCGTACAAGATGATGCGTCATGTTTGAAGCCAAGGCGTCATATGACACGATGGGACTCGGGTGCAGCAAGCGTCGGCGCACGCCACCACAAGAACCACAAGAACCACAAGAACCACAAGAACCACAAGAGTCCGCTCCGCCTCTTCCCCCTCCAACCAACCTGCCTAATCCATCGATGCAACCCATCCCTCGACGAGCGCACCTCGACTTTGGGATGGTAGCTCACTTTGTCAACTAATTTATGATGGGAAGATTAAACACTTTTCCATAATCTTGTGCACGTTCGGCCCACGTCCAATGGCCTTGAATCACCGCGTTGTAGGCTTCCTCTTGGTGTGCATTGAGTAGAATGCGGTCCTTGTCCAACGCCTCGAGGTGCTCTGCCAACGCGTGCACAATCGCCTCGTCGTGGTTGGACCGCTCAATGCCGAGCGGTTCGGGTAATGGCACAAGCATGCTGTTTCGATCACGAAACAGGGCAGGCAAGCAGCCGTTGGCCGTCGAGACAATGGCCAACTTGCACGCGGCCGCCTCAAACGCCATGTTGGGTGTGCCCAAGTGCCGTCGTCCACAATGCACAAACACATCATGGGCTTGATACATGGCGACCATGGCGGCTTGTGGGCGACACGTCTTGGTGCGGTAGTTGGCGACGTGAAACGTTACGCGGATGGTAGGATGGTTCTTGAACCGTTGCGTCAACGCCTCGGCAATGGTGTATCCGTGAGTGTCGTATTTTATCTTAGGCCGTGGCTTGTTGCAAATCAAGACACGAAGCGGTACCGTGGCTTTGAGAGGTAGCAAGGGCCGAAAAAGTGTCGTGTTGACGCCGTTGTAGCAGTCGACAACGGTGCGACCCACGTTGAGACGTCGACACTCGTCAGCAAGGTACGGCGACACCGCCACCACGTCAGAATACTCGACCTTGCTCTGTACTTCCGCCACAGTGTGGTGGACAAAATCAAACGAGCTTGCTATCGTCACGCTTGCACGCAGCAGCCCTGCTCGCACGCGCTTGTTGGCCACCTCGCAAGGCTTGCGCCACGAAAAGAAGTGAATGTGATCGTACAGATACGGGTGCTTGTCGCTACGGTATTCGGCCTCGGTGCACACGGTGATGCGTGACGGGCCCTTGTAAAACTGTTGAATGGCCTTGGCCTTGTGGTCCCACGCCCACCCATGCACGTCTACGACAAGCAGCACCCGCATGGTCTGTGGCTTGGAGGACATGGTCGCGTACGCTTGGAGAAACCGATGTGCGTAGTGTTCTTGGGTACTCGTGTTCATGGTCATCTCGTAGCCACGCGATGCGTGTTGCTTCCATTGCTTCAAGCCTTGGATAAGCACCTCAGCGTGCTGTGCAATCGTATGCGTGGCGTCAAGTTCAATCACAAACTTGCGGAAAAAGTCGGCACCGTCGTGCGGTACGTCGGTGGCCAACGCCGCATTGCACATGGGAATCTCTGCCATCTTACTGAGACGGTACTTGTACACCGAGCTGCACGTCATGACCACTTTGGCCTGTTGAATGGCCTTGACGTACGCGGCGACTTGCACGTGCGGTTTGGTGTGGTTGTACCCGGGGTGGCGGTGCATATGAACGCTGTAGCCGCGACGGTGCAGTTCCGTGCATACGCCTTTCAACTTGTTGCGCAACGGGTACGTCAGCGAGTCGGTGGTGTACCCGACGAGTAGAAAGTCGTACAGTTTCGGTACGGTACGTGACGCGTAAAACACCGACGTGTCGGCCGCGTGCGGAATGTGCACGGTGGGCAAATCAATTTGATCTCGTTCGTTGGTGTGATGCAACACCACGTACGTGGGTTTCATTCCCAACAACCGTTTCATATGATGGTCCATGTAGAGTTCATTGGTCGCCACCACCACGTGCGGAGCGACACCGTCACATGACACGTCGATATCGTAGGCCCATACCAAGTCAAACGACACGGTGGGAAACGCGCGCGCGACGTTGGCCGATACGGTTTCGTCGTCCTTCCATTTGTCAAAGTTGGGTCCAAAGATGACCACCGTACCGCCACGGGCCTCTACAAGGCGCCGCACCGCGTTGTACGAGTGCATGCGGTTTTGATCCAATTTGTGTTTCACTTTGACACGGTCAACGAGGTATAGCAACCGCATCATATGACATCTCCAACCGTCATTTTTTCCTATGGCAGGGATAGGAACAGACCATCAGCGGAGGCCCGTGTGGGCCGCGCCTATCCAATATCAAGACCCTCATGACACCAAGGCCACGTTAACGCGGGTCGGGCCTTGTGTCGACACGTGGATGATCAATGACACGACCGCTCTTGCCGACGCGGCGCGCGAGATGGGGTACGGCGTAGCTGAATACCTCCACAAATGTCGCATGTTGACCACGTTTGGCGTATGGGTTCCTTTTGCCAAAGTCAATCCCTTCCATCCTCTGACGAGCGCTCGGTTTTCCGAGGCGCCGAGTTATGGGATGCTCTTGGAACCCGACTCCGTGGCGATCAAAGAGGTGATTCATACCATGGAGCTCGAGCAACGGTTGCACGAGGTTCGAGGAATTCCCATGGACAAAGCATCGACGCGGCGCACCGTAAACGTTCCTGAACCTCCGTCAGATGACGTTTTGGCGCTTCCTCGAGCCGCGGAAACACGAGACATTAAGCGACGCGTCCGAGCTGCAAAGAAGCCACCTCTTCAACACATCCTCCGCGAGACGGGTCTGACCACCAAGACGCTGCGGTGGATCTTTCTGACGGTTGGGAATTTGGGCGCCATTGATAATCTGTGGATGCCCAAGCTCGTGCGCTTTGCGGCCGTGAAGGCGAGTACCTTTGATTACAACCCTCCTGTCCTGTGCGTGTTTGAAGACGCCGATGGACACCACGTCGAGTGTTGGACCCGCAAGTTGTTTCTTACCTCCCCTCACGTCACCATCAAGAGTCTGTACCGCAACCACGAGGAGAGCGAAGCGTACCAACGAGCGCTCGAGTACAACTTGAAGTACAATAAAGAGTTTAATGAATGATTGTCGCAGAAATAGCATCGCGATTGAGGTTGTAGAAATCAGTCACTGTCAACTCGGTGCGTGTAAAGGGACACTTGATGCTGTCCGACTCGTTGTCCATGCCCAACACGGTTTCAAGTCGCACGCCATCACCGTCTTCGGTCCACCGCAACGCCTCGTTCAACGGCATGGTGACGTTGGTGATGGGATCAAAGGTCGTTGCAGTAGGTACGTCGAGTTGATGCGGCGTGTTGACCGTACCGAGCACACGCCACCATGCCTCGTGTTCCGTGTCGCTCAAGTGTTGTGCGTTGCGACAAAAGTCGATACGGTTGCATGGCGTGGACGTCAACAAGTACCGCAACGATTTAAAAAACACAGGACCAACGTGGTGCTGCACCGCGACCATCAAGCCTGTTAGGGTGCCAAACAACGCGTTGACAACGCGTCGGTGGCGATGGAACCGTGCAAACGCAGACAACAACCTCACAATCACCACGGCATGCAATTCCATGTCACCTTTCGGAGCACTGTCGATGGAATTGCACAAATGCACGACGGTCCACTCGATGGGAAACATGCCCATGAAGCCGCGCGACGACACGAGCGTGTCGTAATGTTTCATCTGCTTGGTAATGTACAGCAACACTTCAACGCGAATCGAACCGCTGTTTTCATACGACGTGGACCGTATCACACCACGTAAGATGGCCTCTATGACGTCGGTACTGCTGCACACCCCTACGGCTTCGGAAGAGATCCACACAAGAGCACATGAGGCTTCGTCCGATACCTTGTCGGGCACCGTCACGGTGCGATTGACCCACGATGCAAGGACCTCTTCGACATGGTGGTCATCGTCTTGCCATGGCGTCTGTTGCATAATGTCGAGCACATTCAGTACCGTTTCCGTCGGTGTCATCTTCAAGACGGTGGGTTCGGACCACGAGGCTATCGCAAGGCCACAGATGTCATTGTACGGAAAGTCAATGTAGGCAACGTCGGACAACATTGAAGACTCTGTAATGGCGGCCACGTAGTGTAAAAAGTTCATGGCCGTATGCGCCATGGCAATCAGCGTGTGCAGTACAGACGCTGTAAAGTACGAATCTTCCGTGGCGTAACACAGTCCGCTTTTGGCAGGGTACACCGTGTGCGTCAACAGATTGACCTTTGTGTCGTTGATCCACGGCAAGGTCGACCCCGAGTGGATGGTACCGCCATCCAAAGTCCCAATCAATTGCAAAAACACGGGCGGCGGCGTACGGACAATAGGGTCGCCTTGAATCAACTGCAAGAGCATTTTGGCCAACGTTGGGTTGGGTGTGGGCGTGATGGCAATGGCGGTCAACACGGGGATTTTTGCGTACCACGATAAATCGTCCTTTAACGCTGCCACAATCCGATCCGCATGAATTCCCTTGGCACACCACAATGGTGCCATCGAAACGACTTCCATGGGTGGGTGGTATAAACCAACCATACAAGGTTCTTTTGACGGCGCACGGAAAGGTAAAAAAAGACGAATCGTCGACAGGGTGGGTGTTGAATGGTCGAGGCGGTCACGCGTACCTTGGCCACCACCTCACGCACAACCAAGCGTTCGGCACCTCGGGTACATGTTGCTACATTCGCTTTTAAACGGCATCCATCGACCCACGGCTTCGCACGAAGCGTTTCCCTTAAAGTGAAACCAAAGTTTCAAACTGCCGACTATCATGACTCATCGTCGTATGAAATGTCATCTGATTTTTTCTCATTTCGTGAAATTCATTTGTTGACGCGTCGATCGCATCACCTTGCCTGCCAATGAATTTGTGCTGACAAATTCACATTTTCCGAAAAAAGTAAAAGTTGGAATCTCAAACTTGTCAACTTTTAGAAAACCCAATGAGAAAACCAAAACCCAATGAGAAAAGAAAACCCAATGCCGTCGGGGATGGACGGGCGGATGCCAACCGAAACGCATTGGGCACCTCGGGTACATGTTGCTGCAGGTGCCTGTCGCTTTTGAACGGCATCCATCAACCCACGGCTTCACACGAAGCGATCCATCGTTTTTCAAGCGTCATATGACGCGACATTTTGAAGAAAAACATGTATGACGTCGACATGAGCGGGCGGGTGCCAACCGAAACGCATTGGGCACCTCGGGTACATGTTGCTGCAGGTGCCTGTCGCTTTTGAACGGCATACATCAACCCACGGCTTCACACGAAGCGATCAAAATGTCCAAAATCACAAAGTTTGAAGAAAAACATGTATGACGTCGACATGGACGGGCGGATGCCAACCGAAACGCATTGGGCACCTCGGGTACATGTTTCTACATGTGCCTGTCGCTTTTAAACGGCATCCATCAACCCACGGCTTCACACGAAGCGTTTCCCTTAAAGTGAAACCAAAGTTTCAAACTGCTGACTATCATGACTCATCGTCGTATGAAATGTCATCTGATTTTTTTCTCATTTCGTGAAATTCATTTGTTGACGCGTCGATCGCATCACCTTGCCTGCCAATGAATTTGTGCTGACAAATTCACATTTTCCGAAAAAAGTAAAAGTTGGAATCTCAAACTTGTCAACTTTTAGAAAACCCAATGAGAAAAGAAAACCCAATGCCGTCGGGGATGGGCGGGCGGGTGCGAGCTGCGATACGTCAGGCACCTCGAGATCTTGCTGCTATGGGAAGCCGAGGCGGCAGGCGCGTCGTCGTTGCACGTTCAGGGCGATTCGCTGCTTGTGATTAAACAAGTCATGGGCGATTTTCAATGCCGCCAACCTCATCTCCAAACGTTGTTGCAACAAGTACGCGACTATGAATCACGCGACGTACGAATGGGTGCGACGAGACCAAAACACCCACGCCGACGCTGAAGCCAACAAGGCAATTGCTTCAAAAAGTATGATTTGTTTATAGTATATCACCATGCCCCGTCAGTCAAGTCGTCGAACATGCAGTCGCAAGCGATGTGCCAATGGATCTCGAGTCCACCCATGCAAGTCGGGCGTGTGCACCAAGATAAAGCGCCGTCGGTCGTGTGGCAAGAACAAGCGTCGAAGCCACACGGGATCGGGTGCGTGTGTCCAAAAGATGTCACGCTGTGACGATGGGTTTCGGCGTCAATTTTGTGCTCCGTTTGAATGCATCCCCACTGCCTTGTGGGAGATGGATCCTTACAACTGCGGCTACCAACCCGTGTCCGCACCTCGGCCACTCAGTACATTCCTCCAACCTGTACCACGACCACGATCGCGCAGTATTAAGTCTGAACCTTTCTACGCGGCCATGTCGGGCATGTATCGACGACGCCCATCGATGATGCGTCGAAGATATTGAGAATTTTCAGGATTTTCTAATAAATTACACCCATGTCAAAGCGTCGTTGTACAGCAGGCAAGCGCCGTAACCAATGTACAGACAAGTGCGTGACGCAAGTTCGTGGTAGTCAAAGTCGACGATGCTCTGCATCAAAGCGTAAGAATGCACGAGGGCAGTGCGTTCAACGACGTCCCGTGTGTGATGCAGGGTTTCGTCGTCGACCGTGCAAGCCTCATGAGTGCATGCCGCGCGAAGAGTGGATTGACGAGTATGGACCAAGTCTAATGGCAAGTGCATCGCAAATGGTTGTCAAAACAGGCACGGCCATTACACCCGTTCCGTCGCTACGTCGACCCGTTACATCGCCACGTCGACCCGTTCCGTCGCTACGTCGACCCGTTCCGTCGTCACGTCGACGCGTTCCGTCGCTACGTCGACCCGTTCCGTCGCTACGTCGACCCGTTCCATTGCCACGTCGACCCGTTCCGTCGCTACGTCGACCCGTTCCATTGCCACGTCGACCCGTTCCATTGCCACGTCGACCCGTTCCGTCGCTACGTCGACCCGTTCCATTGCCACGTCGACCCGTTACATCGCCACGTCGACCCGTTCCGTCGTCACGTCGACGACCACCGCCACTGTGGTCCTCGGCACCACCGCCACTGTGGTCGGCACCACCCAAGTCATCACCATTATGGGCACCAAGTCCGTCGGCCCCGACCTACGAAAGTATCTTTGGGGTTGAAAGTGAAGGCAATGAAGGTTCGACGACCATCTTTGGAAGTCGGCGTGGAGATTCGACACTTGGAAGTGCGCGTGGAGATTTTGTGTACGATGCAGCACCGTTTCAAAGCAGTGACGAAGAGGAGGAACCCATCTATGACAATGCGGCGCCCGACAACTACGGCGGTGATTTTACACCCATCATGGGCAATTCCACCACGCGCGTGTCGTGGTCCGACTTGGACGAGACGGCCCTTGTCGCGATGATCCTCGACACGATGAACTTGGGGAAAACCTTCAACGATTGGAAGCGTGATGGCGGCGTGCAATTGACAACCAATCAAACAAAGTGCGTCATGTCGTTGTTGGATCAACGCAGTGTGGCAAGCAACGCCCACGACGACGTCGTGGAAGCCCTGCTTGGGAAATTCATCGACTATGAAGCCATGACCGACTCGATCGGACCATGGACTTGGAGCGGCGATTCATCTTCTTTGCCCATGTTGCACGCGGTCCTGCAACGCAAGTACGACGTCGAAGAGGTGGAGAACATCATGGGGTGGGCCGAACAGCATCCTCGTGATGTCATTCCATTCAACGCTCATGAACTCGTCGACTTGAAGGAACAGGCGGAATCCATGAACCTCGACCCCGATTCCCTCATGGAGGAGATTTCGCGTGAACACCCCTGTGACTTCTTTTGAAAACCCCGCGTCATATGACAAAAACCTTTTTCACTTTAGAAAACCCTGTTTCCACCCATAATCACACCATGGACCTCGTGGCCAAGTGGGCGCGGCTCGCCAACGGATGGGGTTGCGATCGCATCACCGACCATGACAAGTCTACCCTCTTTGAGGATGAAGATGCCTTAGTAAACGAAATGACCTGCAACGTGTTTCCCACGGACAAAGAGGGTGAATGTGACTTTGAGACGTTGATCCGAGAGAGCAACGTTGACCGTTATACCGTCGACCAAGTCGATCGGTTCGTGTGCGATAAGATGGCCAACTACGCCGCCACCAAGCTCATACAGGACAGCCGTTATGAAACCTTGGCCGTGCGGCTGCTCGTGCATTGGATGCATTCCGTCGTGCCCACGAGGTTTGCCGACGCCGTGCAATTGATGCTTGGCAACAAGGACGATCATGGCAAACCGCTACCGCTCATTCACGCCGACGTAGCACGCACCGTGGCCATCAACGGCGACATCATCCAAGGGCATCTTTGCGCCGACCGCGATTTCGAGTACGGGTTCTTGGGCATCAGCAAGTTGATCAACAGCTATCTGTTGACCGACACGCAGACCCACGCGCTGCGTGAAACGCCGCAGTTTGCGTCCATGCGTGAATCGTTGGGCATGCATTGGAACGACCTCGACGCCGCGTTTGAAACGTACAAGCTGTTGTCCACCAAGGTGTTGTCCAACGCAAGTCCCATTCGCTTCCATAGCGGCACCGCGCACTTCCACGGCGCAAGCTGCTACCTGTTGACGCTCCCGGGTGGTGGCGATTCCCTCCACGATATTTTCCAAAACTACCACCGCATCGCCATGCTGTCGCAATGCACGGGCGGCATTGGCCAAAGCATCTCCACGGTGCGAGCCGAAGGCGCGTTGATTCGCAGCAGCCGTGGCCGTACCAAGGGGATTGGACCGATGCTGAGCGTCACCAACTCGGTGAGCAAGTATGCCAACCAAGGCGCACTGCGCAAGGGGGCCATTGCGTCGTACTTGGAGCCGTGGCACGGCGACGTGGAATGGTTTTTGGAATCCAAGCTGCCAAGTGGCAACCGCGACGAGCGCACGCACGATCTGCACACGGCCCTGTGGATTCCCGACCTGTTTATGGAGAGGGTGGAAAACGATCAACCGTGGACGCTCATGTGCCCGCACATGTGTCCCGGGCTCGTGGACGTGGACAACGAGGCGTTTCGCCAACTGTATGAAAAGTACGAACGCGAAGGCCGCGGCACGAAAACCATCCAAGCACGCGACCTGTTTAAGAAGATTGTGGCGTCGTTGTCGCAGGTCGGCGAGCCGTACATTTGCTTCAAGGACACGGTCAACCGTCGATCGAACCAAAAGGAACTTGGAACCATCCGCAGCTCCAACTTGTGCGTGACGTGGGACACGGAACTCTTGACCAAAGAGTACGGACCCATCCGCATCGGCAATTTGGTCGCCGACGCCGACATGGCCGCCAACGAGTCGGACAACACCCGTCAAAGCGTCGAACACAGCATTGAAGACATCAAGGAAAACATCGACATGGTGACCAAGGAGGTTGAAGGCATGAAGGACAATAAGGTCTGTGACTTGGAAAAGGAGGCCGACGCGACGGCGGCGCTGCGTGCGTTGAACGAGCAGCTCGACGAAAAGCAAAACTTGCTTGCTCAATTGCCCATGCCGCACCAAAAGCCCACCAAGTCCAAAGAGGTGCACGTGTGGAGCGGCCGTGGATGGCGGCAGGTCACGCCCACCAAGACGCGCGATACCCACATGGAGTTTGTGCGCATCACCACGTCGCACGGTGCCATGGTCACGTGCACCCACGACCACGAGTGGATCTTGGACCACAACGGCGAACGGCGTCGCGCCATTGATTTGCAAGTGGGCGACAAGCTCAAGTACACGTCGCCGCTGTCTCATGTGCCGACGGAACCCGAAAAGGTATCCGAGGAGGACGCCTATACCATGGGCGCCGTGTACGGCTACTTGATGCAGGTCAAGGGCCGCGATTTCCTCGATGGGTTGTCGCGTACCTTTCCCATCAAGGCGTTTCCGCTACGCAAAGAGGCCGTGACGGAACGTGCTCTGTCGTTTCTGCGCTACAACGAGTCGACCATGCGAAAGCACAAGGATTGGACGTTTATTGACCACGACAAGATTGCCGTGATTGAAGTGCCCAAGCACCTCCAAGTACCTCGCACGCTCATCAACGCTACGCAAAAGCGCCGCGAACGGTGGTGCTCGGGCTTCATTTCAGGCATTGGCGGCCAAGACTCGTTTTTCGTTGCACGGTCGTGCCACAGCATGACGTGGCCCGTATTCAACATGTTTCGCAGCGTCGGCGAGCATGTCAAGATGATTCCCGTTGATCGTACCATGTGGATGATTGGACCCATACTCAAGGACGACGAGGGCATGCCCAACGACTTGCCCACCGTCACGGGCGTGCAGCGCATGAACATGGCCGAGGCCACGTACTGCGTCACGGTGCCCAAGGAACATGCCGTCGTGTTTAACCAACAGCTCATGGGCAACTGCACGGAGATTGTGCAATTCAGTTCCAACGAGGAAATCGCCACGTGCCAACTCAACGCCGTGGACGTTGCTGCGTTTGTCCGTGGCGACACGGTCGAAAGCTACGATTGGGACGGGTTGGAAGCCGCCACCCGCGTGGCCGTGCGCAACCTCAACGTGGTCATTGACCGTCAAGAGTACGCCTTGGCCGACGCGAAACGCAGCGCCCTGCGGCACCGTGCCATTGGCATTGGCGTCATGGGCTTGGCCGATGCGTTTCAAAAGTTGAACTTGCCGTGGGAAGACCCTGACCGTCCGTTGGAACCGCACCCTACCACACGCATGCTCAATTCCAAAATCCACGAGTGCATGTACCGCGCCGCACTGCGCGAGTCTGCGGTGCTTGGAAAGCGCGACGGGTCGTACGCGTCGTTTCAAGGCAGCCCCGTGTCCAAGGGCATTTTGCAATTCGACATGGCCAAGTCGTTTGTCGGCACCCCGCGGCTGTACTTTGACGATTGGGAAGAGACGCGACGCATGGCCATGGAGGCGCAGCGCAACAGCGAGTTATTGGCACCCATGCCCACCGCCACGACCGCATTGATTGCAGGCTGCTCGGAAGGCCGTGACATGCACCAAGCCAACCTCATCAAACGCACCATCTTGGATGGCGAGTACGTCTGCATCAACCCCATCCTCATTGCTACGCTGAAACGGCGCGGTCTATGGAACGTGGAATTACAGCAGAAACTCTTGGCCAACAACGGCTCGGTGCTTGGTATCGGACTACCTACCGACGTGGAAAACGTGTTCAAAACGGCGTGGGAAGTGCCGCAACGCGTTGTCTTGGACCTCGCCTCGGACGCACAGCGTCATGTGACGCAAGCCATGTCGACCAACATTCACCTACGCGTCCCCAAGCCAAGTCTGATCAAGAGTGTCATCTTTTATGCATGGAAACATGAGTTAAAGACGTTGTACTACTTCCGCTCGCGGCCCGCCGTCGATGCCGACCAAGTCGCCGTCAACCCTTCCAAAGTTGATCCCATGTGTCGTCGCGACGACCCCGATTGTGAAGCCTGTTCTGTGTAAAGAGATCTTCATCCAATAGGTTGAACAGGTACATAAAGCCCGCCGTCGTGAGCCCCACTGTAAAAGTCATTAAGACAACACCCATGAAGAACACGACGTTGCTCTCAGCGTCCATCATCCCGAGCGCAGGGATCCACAACCACCATAAATTTATAAAACTGAGCATGGCCACTACTAAGGAAGGTGGACCAATCGTCAAGACTCGTGTCAACGTATTCATGATGCATTATAAACGTCAGATGACACTTTGAGCCATTGTAGATTTGTGTATCGTTTAAATAGGTTTACAGGTGGGTGGCACAGATTTCCAATCGCAGGCTCGTTGTGGAAGCGGTACAGAAGCTCTTTGCCGCGATGTACCTCGCCCTGCATCGGATTGCACCAAGCGCGTAGGTTGTGTGGCGGTGCCATGAAATGTTGAATGGAATTCATCGTCGATGAAAGTGACCATTTTCACACGTCAGATGACGCTGTATACACTCATTGCCTCACATGTAAATTCAGAACGTCGTCTTGCATCACTGCATAAAGCCATTGCGTCGGCGCTACGGGAAACCGACCAAGTATGGCTCTCCATGTCTCATGATATACCCGTAACACTACCCAAGGATGATCGACTCGTCGTGTGCAAGTGTGACTATGCACGATGTTCACAAGCTACACATTGGATCATACTGTGCATGGCCTTGATTGGACGAAACATTCACGTGGTACTCCTCGACGACGACGATGCTTTCAAAGAGGGCGCACGGGATGTATTTGACTTGTACTGTTCGTCACGGGCCGTTGTCAAATGCAGCAACAACGATGTCTCAGGATGTGTCATGCACCTCGCGACATTCTACACATTATTGAAACGCTACATCCTCACCGACGATCCGACCTATCCCATGGCCGATGTCACGTTACTCGAAGACGCCATCGCCGTTACGGACATGGACGTTGTAGACAAAAAACCATTTAATGAAGAAGACTCGACGTGGTTTAATGTTATAACACACTCTCAATCTCCTTAACCAACCGATCGACCGCCCCATCGACCTGATTCATCAATTCATTCCAATACACATCGTCAAACTCCACCTCGTGTACCTTTTGTACCCCGTCGTACGTCTCGAGCTGCACCGCGTGTAGCGTGTCGGTCATGGCCATGTACGCCTGCAATTGAGGCATCTCGTATGTTGGAACCCGATTCATGTGCCGCTTCATACGTCGCTTGCATTCCACAATCGTCTCGCTGCCGTCAGGGTTGGTTTTACGGCCATCGATTTTGCCTGCAATGATGTAGGGTGTTCCTTCGGACGTGGTCCGATGCAGCTGCATCATACCGCCCATGTCGCCGACTGCGTCGAAGTGATACAAGTCTTCAGATTCCTTTGCAATGCCATGGTAACACGACGTCTGCGACTTTAAATCCGCCACCACCTCGGTGGGCGAGGGCCATTCCTGTTCAGCCTCTTTGCACGCCTCAACGGCTACGGTCGCGGCGACCTTGGCCTTGGCCGTCATGGCGACCGCATGTTCCTCGGCGGCCTTGGCAGTTTGGTCGTCACGTTCCAAGACTGATGCCTTGATTTGAGCCGCTTTGATTGTGGCTTGATTCGCTGCCGCAATGGCATGCGTCGACACGTGATGGGCCGTCAACGCCTTGGTTTTCGATGCGGTACGCAGCTGCTCAATGATGGTCGTGGCCTCGCGAGGCGTGGGAAGCTTGTCAATCGCTTCATCGCCCTTGCTCGTCGTCGTGCCAAGGTCTTTGACGTTGACTTCGGCGACTTTGGCCACACGACCAACAACGTCGAGACGTCGACGCTTGATTTCGGTATGTTGAATCACGTCCTTTGTCAAGTAACCATGACGCTGCAAAATGCCCAACTCGATGTCGCGCGGCTTGGCGAAAAATGCACGGCCCGTTAACGACGCAAGTTCGCTCGCCCTCAGCTGTAACGGCCATTTGGGCATGTTGGAAAATGAAGTAGGGAAAAGGTTTTTTTGAGGAAATCGAATCAATCAGCGATGAAAGCTACTGTCATCGTACCATGCAACAGTGATGACACGCTTGGGGAAACCGTACAGACAACGGTCAAGGCAATGCGAAAGGACGTGTACGGCCATGCGACGCACGTCGTGGTCTTGTCGCGTCGCGCGGCGCAAACGACATGGGACGCCGACACATGGTTCCAAGGTGACGATTTGCGCGCACTCATGACACGGTTACGGCGCCATCGAGCGCGTCAGACGGAGAAAAACATACAGTGGATTGTGGTCGTGGACATGTTGGACGCACAGCCCGTTGCGCCTGCGTACAATGCGCTGTTCAAAGACGGAAACACCCGCATCATTACCATATCAGATCGCACCGATGTCATCAAGGACAAGCGTCATTCCGAAGTCTATTGGTGCCCTGCGGCTGAAGACGATTACATTGACGTCGCAGCACCTCCCGTGAAAACCTCTTCGTGGTGGCCGTGGTAAAAAAATCAAGGCCTACGGTATACCATTGCCGAGATGCAAAACTACTTTGAAGCCGATGTCTTTGATGGCTATGCACCGCCAATGACGCCGTCGTACGCGGCACCACCATCCATGGGCATGCGACCGTGGGTTGTTCTACTCATTATTCTGTTGACGATTCTCGTCACGGGAACCGTATCATGGTTGATTTACAAGTCCATGACGCACGACAACCCGTCACCACCGTCAAACGGACCCGTCGCAACGGGCGATGCGGTGGTCTACAAGGCAGACCCTGACGATCAAGATTTCAGCTTGGAATAAACATATTCAAGACAATGTACAGTTTATTACAATGAACGTCGACGACGTAAAGTACATCAAAACACATTTCCGACGCCTTATATGTACAGAGTGCGGCGGCGACACCATGGACGACGTACTACGGCGTGTCAAGGCCTGTTCAAGCATGGAAGACACGGGGCGCATGTTTCAACGCTGTTGCACCAACGCCCGCGGTGGTGAACGACTTGGTAATGGTTCAACCATTCCAACCGTCAACCGTCGTGCCGTGACGGCGTTGATTCAAGCGTGTCTTCAACACGGCGTGGGGCTATTGACCGATAGGGAGATGGACCGTTTGCAACGCATGTTTCACAAGTCGAGAGAAGGTGGCGGTCCGCCGCCTCCAAGTTGACCCCACACGCCTTGCAGCGCCTGCACCGCCGCGGCAGACTTGTCAGATCCACCATCGCCGCCCATGTAGTCGTGTGCCATACCGAGTACCATGCTTAGCATGGCTTCATTCTCCATGAGTAAAGTCGGCAGATGAACACCAATGTGCAAGGTCTCACGGTTCACCTCCAATCCTTTGATGTTGGACGCCATGTCCATCAGCTTTTCAATCTGCGCGTTGTCGGCCTCTCCCGCCTCCTCGTTGACCGTGTCTTCGGTGCGGCAGAGCGCATCGGCATACTTGGTCAGGTTGTGCAGCAACTTCCACAGCTTGTTCTTCGACGATGGTGAAAACGTCGGCCACGCCTCGACCAAGCCGAACCCCGCAAGCGCCACGTTGTCGTTCAACAGGACAAACAGTTGAACGTCGTGGTTCTTCAACAAGTCCCGCACCTCGTCGGTGAGTTCGCGGTGCCACGCATAGCATAGAGGTTCTTGTGCGATATGACCCAACCGTTCAATGGTACCAAGCAATTGCAACCGCCCTTGAATAGCTTGGTTGTCGGGAATCTCACGGTTTAGGCCTTCCAACAAGGTCATCATGGTCTTGTAGAACAACGCGACAATTTCACGCTTTGTCAGCACACGAGGCATTCTTGGTAAAATGAATCAAACTTGAATTTCACAACGTCAGTTGGAAAAGAGAGCCTCGACATCGGCATTCATTTCCATATAATCGTCGAGACGGGAATCGACTCGGGCGTTGTCCAAGTCAATACCGAGTAGGGATTCCAACGCCGCCATGTCGGTCACAACGTCTTTGCATACAAACGTCGTGTTGCCAATGACTGTTGTGGCCGCTTCGAGTATGTCGGCCTCGGTAAAGTGATCTTCGCTCGATTCAATGATAAAGCCTTGGTCATCGAGGGCCACAAAGACAAGAGTCTCGCCGTCAAATCGAAACGCAAACACGTCGGCCGATACGTTCGAAATAGGACTGTCGCCACCGTCGTCCTCGTACTCGTCGTCGTCGCTCTCCTCGTGGATTTCCTCCTCGTCCTCGTCGTCTGCATTGTCTTCGTACATACTATCGTCGTCGATCAACCCTTCGGCAATGTCGGCAGCAAGATCGGCCTCGTACTTGCGCAAGGTCTCTTCTTCAAACTTGGGCTCGCTGCACACGAACCGTTCAGGCGGCACGCCACGCGTGCTGCGTTTCGACCGCCGAATACCCGTCGGTTCTTCCTCCTCGTCAACCAACGGCGGCGGTGGCACGGTGAGGCGAACAAAGAGAGAAGGTCGCAATGCGTCGTCATCATCGTCATTGATGAATCGTTCATCATCGCTGTTGGCTTCGGGCTCGGACTCTTCGCGTACAAACTGCGTGTCGAGCGGTTCGACATCGTCCTGCATGAACGTGGCGACGATGTCTTCTTCGTTTGGAATCTCATCGGCAATTCCACCCGTCGTCTCTTGCCACACCTGTTGGATCTCGCTTAACTCGTGACCCCAAAGCTCCATGTCGGTCATGTCTTCAAAAGGAGGTACGAGGGTTTCTGTCCCGTCGTGTGTGTTTTCCGCAGCCATGGCGTGGTATCTGATAGGGAATCTTGGATTTCCCTCACGGACGGAAAAAATGGACTCTCATTTTCCGCACAAAGAGGAAAACCCCTCGACATGACGTAATCGAGATTGTCAACAGCCTCGTCGCGTCAAACTATCAAGCGTACGCGTTACAGATGACGATAACGAGACCGAGTTGGTATACAGCCTTCAAGACCATGTCAGCAGTTTGAGCATATAACACACGTCTATTTGAAAAGTTGTGGTTCTCGATTCCGACATCAAGGTATCATGTCCACCGCCCACGGAGATACGAGCGGTCATGGAGGTGTGGCGATTCAGCTCGCGGCGCGCGGTTCAGCCGCATGGCATCTTAACGGCAAGCCCGAGGTGACGCATTGGCGCCATCGACATCAGCCTTACACGAACTTTGCGATTGATCAAGTCGTCGAGACCTTTTCCAACACTCAGTTTGGATCCACGGGCCGTGTCGAACTGAGTCGCGCGGGCGACCTTGTGCATCGCCAATACGTCGTCGTTTCTCTTCCCGGGCTCACCACGACGGTGCTTGCCAATACCGCATCCAACTCGCCCGGGTACCCGTTTGTCAAGACAACCTCGACAACCCTCGGTGCAGGTGCGGTCGAAGAGCCTTACATTCCCGCCTACGAGTTCCTTGCAGGTATTAACACGCCCATCGGTGGCTTTTGGAGTCACTACGTGAACGCTATTGGCTACCGTCTTTTGAGCACCGTGTCGCTCAAGATTGGTCAACTTGTGATTGATCAAGTCACGTCCGAGTACCTTTACGCATGTTCGGAACTCATGGGCAAGGCGGGTAAGCGTGTGCAGCAGATTGTCGGTCTCCACGAAACACGCGAACAGCTCATCGCATGGAGCGCGAACGCGCAGACGCTGTGGGTTCCCTTGCCTTGGTTCTTCACCAACCTCTCGGGTAACGCACTGTCTCTCGCCACGCTCCCGGGCAACAGCGTTGTCGTGACTGTCGCCTTTGCGCCATTGTCACGATGCGTTGTGGTGTCGCACCGAAACATCACGGCCTACAAGGGCGCAACGGGATCCGACTTGACAAACACCGATCTTGACGCGACGCTGTTGACCGAGTACGTGTTCCTCGAGGAAGCCGAGCGGACGGTGTTTGACTCGAAGCCCGTCGACCCACGCACGGGCATGCGACCTCACGGTCCGCCCAACTACGATCAACTCATCACGACAGTGCAGCAGTACTCGCTCGAGACGACGGGTGCCACGACGGCTCAACTGTCACTGCATCAGAATTTCAGCAACCCTGCGTGTGAGATTATCTTTTGCGCTCGTCTGCACGCTAACGACGCCAAGGTGGGCTCAGCCGCCAACACGGGTGCGAACGATTGGACCAACTTGTCGCGATGCGGCCCGGGCGAAGCGGGTTCGTCAGGTTATGCCGAGTCGCACGAGCACAGGGTTGCCATGCCCATTCAGACGGAAGGAACTTTCAACATGACGATGATGGACGAGAACGTCAGTAACAATGCCGTTGCCAACATCAACGCCGAGCTCATCAACACTGACGGAAACATCGTATCGGCCGACGTGTACAATCTTGGTAACGCGGTGGTGTGTGACGCCGACATCTTCAACACGTGCTCGCTCGAAGTCAACGGTTCGCACCGTTGGCCCACGGCCACCAAGGCCAAGTACTTCCGTACCGTGCAGCCGTACCAACACCACAGCTCTATCCCTCGTAACTTCATCTACATGTACGCCTTTGGCCTGCACCCCGAGTCGGCCTCGCCGTCGGGTGCTCTGAACATTACGCGCCTGTCGTCCATGACGCTGTCGCTGTCGTTCACTCAGGCACGCACAAGCATTGCGCTTGGCGGGTTGACGGTGTTTGCTTGGGTGCGTGCGTACAACGTGCTGCGGTACCGCAAGGGCTCTGCAGGGCTTCAGTATGGCGCCACTGTCTAATCGTATCTCGACAAGGCTTTGGCGTGGTACTACGAAATCGTGGTGCACATTGTGTAAAAGCGTCATATGACGTAATCTTAAGTAAACTACATTGTAAAACTTATGGTGTTTAGATAGGGCATCAAGGTATCATGTCCACCGCCCACGGAGATACGAGCGGTCATGGAGGTGTGGCGATTCAGCTCGCAGCGCGCGGTTCAGCCGCATGGCATCTCAACGGCAAGCCCGAGGTGACGCATTGGCGCCATAGGCATCAGCCGTACACGAACTTTGCGATTGATCAAGTGATTGAGACTTTTTCAAACACTCAGTTTGGTTCTACGGGCCGTGTCGAACTGAGTCGCGCGGGCGACCTTGTGCATCGCCAATACGTCGTCGTTTCTCTTCCCGGGCTCACTACGACGGTTCTTGCCAACGCGGCATCCAACTCGCCCGGGTACCCGTTTGTCAAGACGACGACCTTGGGTGGTGCAGGTGCGGCCGAAGAGCCGTACATCCCTTTGTACGAGCAATTGGCAGGTATCAATACGCCAATCGGTGGCTTTTGGGTTCACTATGCAAACGCGATTGGCTACCGTCTGTTGAGCACCGTGTCGCTCAAGATTGGTCAGCTTGTGATTGATCAAGTCACGTCCGAGTACCTTTACGCATGTTCGGAACTCATGGGCAAGGCGGGTAAGCGTGTTCAGCAACTTGTTGGTATGCACGAAACACGTTCACAACTGATAGCTTGGTCCACGAACGCGCAGACGCTGTGGGTGCCCTTGCCATGGTATTTCACCACCCTCTCGGGCAACGCGCTGTCGCTCGCCACGCTCCCGGGCAACAGCGTTGTCGTGACTGTCGCGTTTGCAGCGCTGTCACGATGCATTGTCGTGTCGCACCGAAACATTACGGCGTACAAGGGCGCGACGGGCGTTGACTTGACAAATTCAGACCTTGACGCGACGCTGTTGACCGAGTACGTGTTTCTCGAGGAAGCCGAGCGGACGGTGTTTGACTCGAAGCCCGTCGACCCCCGCACGGGTATGCGTCCACATGGACCACCCAACTACGATCAGCTCATTACGACGGTTCAGCAGTACTCGCTCGAGACGACGGGTGCGACGACGGCTCAGTTGTCGCTTCATCAGAATTTCAGCAACCCCGCGTGCGAAATCATCTTTTGCGCGCGTCTGCACGCCAACGACGCCAAGATGGGTTCGGCCGCCAACACGGGTGCGAACGATTGGACCAACTTGTCGCGATGCGGCCCGGGCGAGACGGGCTCGTCGGGTTATGCCGAGTCGCACGAGCACAGGGTCGGAATGCCCATTCAGACGGAAGGAACGTTTGAAATGGCGCTGTTGGACGAGAACGTGAGTAACAATGGAAGTCCTGATACGGACGCCGACCTCATCAACACGGCGGGCAACGTTACGTCGACTGACGTGTACAACCTCGGCAACGCGGTGGTGTGTGATGCCGACATCTTCAACACGTGCTCGCTCGAAGTCAACGGTTCGCACCGTTGGCCCACGGCCACCAAGGCCAAGTACTTCCGTACCGTGCAGCCGTACCAACACCACAGCAGCATTCCTCGTAACTACATCTACATGTACGCCTTTGGCCTGCACCCCGAGTCGGCCTCGCCGTCGGGTGCTCTGAACATTACGCGCCTGTCGTCCCTGACGCTGTCGTTGTCGTTCAATCAGGCACGCACAAGCATTACCCTTGGCGGTTTGACGGTGTTTGCATGGGTGCGTGCGTACAACGTGCTTCGGTACCGCAAGGGCTCGGCGGGGCTTCAATACGGAGCTACGGTTTAAAGGCGTCAACAAAATCGTGGTGCACATTTTGTAAAAGTGTCATATGACGCGAAACCCTATGTAACGCCACAGTCTAAAAGCGTCAACGAAATCGTGGTGCACATTTTGTAAAAGTGTCATATGACACAAAGTAAAATACCTTTAACGTTTGAATTATTCACATTAGAGTAGTTCATAGCATCATGTCGAGCACGGGCGTTGTCGCGCGTGTCAATGGAGGATTGTTTGGGAACGAGGCGTCCAAGCTGTTTCGCATCTTGGTGCAAAAGTGGATGACGGATCAGCTCATGCTCGTGTACAAAACCGCCACCGAGTCGGCGTCGCACAATCGTTCGGTGCAAGAGTGCTTTCGCCTTGGCTGTGACAGCGTCAAGCTGCACACGGGCGAAGACAAAGCGCACGACGCCAACGCGGCCGCGGCCATGTACCCTGATTTGCCGCAGTTATATGAAACCACGTACCTGACCTACGTGAGTGAACGGTACAAGGACCAAGCCAATCTGAACGTGACGATAGTGTCGTTTCGGCACGCCATGTACGCCATCACACGTGAAGTCTTTCTTGATCCCGACGTGCAATCGGGCGAGTTTCTGCGACGCATGACGCACACGGAAAAGTGTTTCTTTATGGAAAATGCGATTCGAACCGCGCTACACACGTTGATTGTGCAAGGCGGCATGGTCTCGAACCATCGGAATCAAAGCAGTACCATGGTGGCGTCTATTCCCGCTCCCGCTCCCGCTCCCGTTCCACGCCCGCAACCCGTCGTGCCACCGCGCCCCGTGGCATTGCAACCGCAATACACGTCGTCGGTCGCGTCGGCATGGGGCTCGGAGGTATCCAAACCACCCGAGTCGTCGGTTGTGTCTAAACCAAGCGAGGTAGCGTCATCACGCAACCCATCGTCGGTTGCTCCACCACCGAGCCTCGTTTCGCGTGTGGAATCGGCCGCCCGCATCGATACAAGCACGGTGAATCTGTTGAACCGCGGTGAATCCACGGCGTCGGTGAAACCCGCGCGTGGCAGCAGCACCACCTTTGATGTCATGAACACACCGCGACCGTCGCCGCAACAAAATTTGCCGCCACCTGATCCACCCTCGACCACCACGAAGCAATTGTCGGTAGACAGTCAAGATTTACCACCGTCGTTGGCCGAGTACGGTGACGAGGCACGCAACGTATTGGATCAGATTCCTGCAGGAAGCGTAGTGGTTCCCGAAGACAGCGCGTCGAACATGGTTGCGCAAAAGTAAAGGTTTTGGAAGAACATAGAGTATGAACGTATCGACCACGCCGTTGCACGATGCGGGATGGCCGCCTGAAATGATGAATGTGCTTCATGGCGGCATGCCCCAACAACCGCAATACCATTATAAGCCACCGCCGCCTGCGATAATGGTACCGTCGGCAGCTCCACCTCCCTCGGCGTTGTCACGAACGGAAATCGGGTTGATTGTGGTCAACGTTGCGTTTTTCATCTTGGTACTCGTGTTGTTGGGCATTGTGACGATGCAACATCATACGATTGTTCTGTTGTTGCAAAAAACTATGGTTAGATGAACAAGTACAAATGGCGTACTGTGTCGACTGCTCGTCCGTCAAGACCCAAGAAGCATGGGAAAAGCATTGTGCACATCGCGATGTGAATGAAACGATTCAGAGCGCTTACAGTGGAAAGTGTTCAGCGGCCAACCCGTTTGGGTTGTCGAACCGTCAGGCCACAACCCAACACCCCACCCACACGGTGTACGAAGGTGCACGTGGACAAACCGTGTCGCATTTCGCTCTGAGCAACTACAACGGTGCCTCGGTGGGTGCCCCGCCTGCACCTGTGCGCTACCAAACCACCCTCCACGATTACGAGCCTCTCAACACGTTGCTGTAAACATAAATTTGAAACTTTAAGATTTCGATTCCATCGTGTCATCTCACACGAGGTAATAAAGAGCATGATCATCTTCAAGATTATCGAAATAGAGCGGCAAAAACTCGTGCTCTAAACCCTCGCGAAACGTGATGATCGCTTGCTCAGAGCCAAGTAGAAGCTTCTCAGCAAAGATGACGGCGTGATCACGATCCAATTGTTGGTAGTCGCGGGTTTCCGTGTCACCATGTTGGTCAGTTTCGACAAATTCAACATCAAAGATCTCATCGTCACGATTGTATGTGATCACGTGCATCAACTCACCGCCATGGACAAACATGGTACCAATGCGAAGCGACGTAAAGATGTTTTGCTTTACGCCATTGATTGCTTTCTTAGCAAAAAACCTCAACATGTCCAATGCGTTTGCGTAACTCATGGTTTGTATGTTTCATGATTCCATTTTTTTTCTTCATTTCCACACCGTCATGTCCTGCCTCGAGGACGCGTGGTATTTTGTGCTGAGTCTTTATTACTATTTCAACTATACAACGACGCCCATGTACTATGCGTCGTCACCGCGGCCGCGGACGTCGCCACCACCGTCGCCGTCACCACCCGAACCGATGGACGACGACTATGTCGTCGTGGAATAGTGTGGATCACCTCACGGTCATGGGCATGACGGCGTACGTACCGCAAGTTCGTGACCTGTTGGCAGCCAACACCATTGGATGGGGTTCACCACTGTCGGATCTCAAAGGCATTGGACCCTACATGTCGGCGCAAATCCACCAACGCAGCAATGGTACCGTCACCACCCTTGATGACTTCGTGCAATACATCCTTAGCCTCACTATTTTTGATAACAGCGTTGACGCGTTGTACGACCTCGTTGCCGAGCTTGTGGAAAACCCTCGTGGCGGAACCTGCATCAGCGGCGTGCTCGCGGGGTGGATCAACCGCCAAGCGTTCAACGTGTTGACCGACGTCCTGTTGGAGGCGGCGAATGTGTACCCCGACTTGGCAGGCTACCCTCTGAACTTTGGTCAAAGGCTCGTGTGTCGGAACGAAGGCTTGGCACCGCGGCAACCATATGTGCACGGACAAAGCTTGTGTGTGGCCGATCCGATGCACTTGGGCAATGCGCCCTACAAGCAACGTGCCGCGCGTACGTGCCCATGCAAAACGACCCGTGATGTGTGTGAACAGTCTGCGTGGTGTGAATGGACGGATAACGACGGTGGAGGGTGTGTGCCTCGCAACTCAAGGTACCTCCAAGGCCATGCGATGGTCGATATCAGGCCGTTTGCGGGTGATTATTACGACGACATGTTACCACCGTATATTGCGAGACGTCATACAGCACGCTACGTCATGTTGCCCGATGGATCGGGAAGCGTCTACATGCCGTTTCCCGCAGCCCCTGCTGCGCCGCCACCTCTACCTGCATTGCCGCCTCTACTGCCTCCATGGCCCCCTCAACAACCCGCTGCGTCCGCTGCATCCGCTGCGTCCGCTGCACCCGCTGCGTCCGCTGCAGCCAATGACGACATGTGGGACATTGGAGACGACGCGTGGTACAACGACAGTGACGACGACGACGAACCACCACCACCTCCTCCTACACCGAGACGTAGACGACAACAACAGCGTACACCATTTATTGAGCGCCGTGTGACGCGATCAAGTACCAACAGGGACAAGCGGCGCTATCGACGCAACACGGGGCGTTAAAAGTCCGCCGAATCGTTGGCGTACCCTTGTGATTCAATCATGGGCTGCTCGGGAATGTGATCGTAGATCACGGGGCGTTCGTACTCGATCGCGTCGCCCACGCCAACCCTGTGTTCGACCAATTGAACAATTTGCTTCAAGTCAAACAGGGGAAAGGTGGATTTGAGAGTGAACATGGCCTGTGTGGCCCGTGCGATGCATTCCGACTTTTGAACCCCCTGCTTGTTGAAACGCGTTACTTCCTCGTGGTACGCGGGCGTGTCTTGCCACGCCTCGCGAATAAACTGTTCCATTTTCGCGTTGAACGCGTTTTGCTTGGCAAGGCTCAAACTCTTGTAGTGAGTGGTGGCCATACCGTTGGTGTAGACGAGCTTCTTCAGTCGTTGTTTGAAGTTTTCAATCACAGGGTACTCGCCATCAAGTTCTACCTTTTGAAACACGGTGAATACCTCGTCGGGCATCCACGCTGTTGGGTCGTCGGGTAACACAACCATCCCCGTATACACATGATCGAGTCCAAATATTTATTCATAAAAATCCCACGTCGACTTTGCCCTTTCAACCTTGAACACATGCGCCGTTTCCCACGACGTACGTAACGTTCCATAGCCATGTCCGTTGAACAACACATGCTCGCGTTTCGGTTGGCATCCGCCCGCCCATGTCGACGCCCCACGTGTTTTTCTTCAAAATGTCGCGTCATATGACGCTTGAAAAACGATGGATCGCTTCGTGTGAAGCCGTGGGTCGATGGATGCCGTTCAAAAGCGACACGCACCTGCAGCAACATGTACCCGAGGTGCC
>Ga0306866_1000088_pt1 | contig 36654 bp, 36 predicted proteins | sample AntRauTorckE5432_FD_190450 | JGI IMG/M metagenome (GOLD analysis project Ga0306866, IMG submission 190450) | Saline lake microbial communities from Rauer Islands, Antarctica - Metagenome Torckler E5 #432 (v2) (version 2) | ecosystem: Environmental > Aquatic > Non-marine Saline and Alkaline >...
GTAATTCATTAACTGGCAGAAATGCCAGTTTTTCATTATGTACCCATAGCAGGTATACTAGGTATGTTCTAGGTGTTTATGGCTGATCGCCGCGTATTTATACGGGGAGGAAAGTCCGGGCAGCACAGGTTATGACAGTTGTTAACGACAACCAAGAGTAATCTTAGGGATTAGTGCCACAGAAACGATACTCTCTAAATTTATTTAGAGTCAGGTGAAACGTGTGAGGTAAAAGCTCACGGATGTATGCGGTGACGTCTACATGGGGTAAACCCTGTCTGCTGCAAGGAAGTGATCGCTTGAGTAGCTTGCTACTCATCAGCATAACCGCTGTTCACTGATTAAAACCGCTTGATCGTGCGAGCAATTGCACGACTAGATAGATGATTAGCCAGTCTGGCGTAGAAACCAGATAGACAAAACCCGGCTTATAGTAAACATTGAGGAACAATTGAAAAACGACGTTATCTCTGCGAGAAACGTCGTTTTTATTTTCTTATCAAAAATTGTAGGCTGCTAGCGCCGTAGATTTACCTGGCAAAGTTGCAAGGTGGACCAAGCAGTCTAAAACCCACGGGTTATAAACGTAAAGCCCAGTCCTATGATTAGTTATTCAGAAAAATCATAAGAACGCTAACAGACCTACCCTACTAGTATACTATCTTAGCTGCTGCGAAATGCTGTTTCTATACTACTAAATTAAGAATAAACTCATTGACTGTTGTTAGAATTGGGCTAATCACCGGCAGTGCTAACGAAAGTATAATGACTAAACCTATAATGCCAAAACTTTCTATTTGTCTCATGACTGATCGGACTCCCTCAGGGGCAAAAGCATATATTAATCGAGATCCATCTAGAGGAGGTAGTGGTAACATATTAAATACAAATAACCCCACGTTTATTTGTACAAACAAACGAAGTAAATCAAACAAAAATCCAGTTGGTTCCAACACGCCAAACAAAAATCCACCTATAAACGCCAGCGCAAGGTTCACTAATGGACCAGACACTCCAACGGTAGCGAGGCCATATTCTTCTCCATCAATACGAGATGTATTGATCGGAACTGGTTTGGCTGCGAGTATAGGTGGCTGACCTAGTAACAGCAATACTGCAGGTAGTGCAATGGTCAGCAAGGGATCAATATGGACTAATGGATTAAAGCTAATACGACCTTGAGAATGAGCTAAGTCATCGCCCAACCGGTAAGCAACAAAAGCATGCATCATTTCGTGCAGACTCACCGACACAAGAAGTACGCTTAAAAATAATATTATTGTATAAAAATCTATCATAACTCAACCAATAGTATAACACTCTGCGACCCGCCCAACTGATTGACTAAGCTGTTTTTTTGTAGTATTATGGACTTCAACTGAAAAATAATTAAGGTAACTATCAAATGAAAAAATGTGAACTCACAGGCAAAGGAAAGCAATACGGCAACAATGTCAGTTTCTCTCAACGCCACACCAAGAAAGTTTGGGAACCAAACTTGCAAAAGAAAACTCTTTTTATTGACGGCAAAAAAGTCAGAATGAAAATTAGTACTTCTGCTTTGCGTACCCTCAAGAAAAAAGGTCTACTAGACCCAAAACCAGCTCCAAAAGCTTAGTTTTCTACGTCTGCTTTTCAAAAAAAGCCTCTCACTTACGAGAGGCTTTTTTAAACAGGAAATTAAAGACTTATTTCTTGTTTAAAATGACCAAGTGCGTAGAACCAGCTAATTCAGCATTCGGTTTATCTACTTTATAACTATCTGATGGTACGGCTTGTTGTAAGCCACTTGTTTTCACAAAATCCTCTAAAGGAGAAGCCGACACTTCATAGTTCATGCCGGGTATGTCATATTGAGAAGGAATCACCACATCAGGCTCAATATTCTTGATAGTTTTTGTTGCACCAACTGGATCAAGCGTATAGCCATTGCCGCCAACTGGAACGATGAGTACGTCAGTGCCGCCAGCGATTTCGGCAACATCATCGGAAACATCTGGATGAATATGGCCTAACACTGTCACAGTTGTTCCTTTGTACATGAACTGGTACACGGTTGCGGTTTGCACACCCTCTTCATCCATGTGGCCGCGAGTCTGAATACCAGTCACAGAAATGTCACCTACTTCATACTCACCAGCACTAGAAAGCACCAAACGAGAGGCTGCAACAGCTTTTTCGTTAGACAAACTATTGCTTGTATACACGAGTACTTCATCGCCTTTAGCGACCACCTTGCCACCCAAGGCTGCGATGTTATCGTCAATAACAACATTCGCTTCTTTTGTTTTTATGCGAAAACAATTCGCTCCATAATATTCAATCTCCATAAGTACTCCCTCTTAATCTCTATAATTCTTATATACATAATATCATTTTTCTTTCACACATTTGGCAGCAAACGTGTGAGACAAACTGCCAGCCAAGCTACTTGCGCTATAACGTGACTGATTAGCTTCATTTCTTGTCGTTACTGCGCGTCGATCCAAGGTCGGTTCGCTTTTTTGAAAGTCTTTATTAGCTGCGTTCAAAAAAGGTGCTCGCAAATGACTCGACAATAAATAAATCTAATCAATCAGTTCTATCACTTTTATGGCTGGGATCTCAGCTGCAACAAGCAACATTATACATACTATCTAAAGTAATATTTACATCTTACTTGATGTACAATAAGATCATGAATGAAAAACAAATCACTCAGCTAATCAAAGCAGCCGAACAAATGGTTAAAGAGAATGGAAGCGAGCCTAATCATACTGTTGGTTCTGCCGTGATGAGCAAAGACGGAGCTATAATTAGTGGAATTAACTTCTACCATTTCAACGGAGGTCCTTGTGGTGAAGTAGCTACACTAGCAAAAGCTATTTCTGAAGGCTGCAATGATCTGATCGGTATAGTTGCAGTCGGAGACAGAGAAAGAGGTGTTATATCTCCATGCGGTAGATGTCGACAATCAATTTTCGATTATTACCCAGACATGGAAGTATTCATAAATGACGGCAATAGTTTGACTACTATTCCTATTAAAAAACTTCTTCCATACACATACAGTTTTGAAGAGAATAAATAGCTTTTCTTCAAGATTATCTAGTAGCTATACGCTAGCCTCCAACCATGGGCGATAAGACCGAATAAACAGCTCATTTCAGACAAGAGTAACCTGCGAGCACCTTTTTTCATCATAGCTAAGAAAGACTATGAAAAAAGCGAACCGGCCTTGGATCGACGCGGAGCAGCTTGTTTGAAATGGGTTGGTTACATCGTGCTTTTATTGTGGTTGGCAGTTTTGCTACTCGTTTTGCTGCCAAAATGAGTTAAAGAAAGTACCTAAAAATTATGTTAGCTTTTACTTTTCTTTAAATAACTGATTCTTGTCTAATACTATTTGCTTCTTAGCACCCATAAACTGAAGCCAAAACTTATCACGTACTTGTGATCGGTATTGCCACTCTTTTTCTTCAAAAACAGCATAGCGCAATTCTCTTTTTTTCTCTTTTTCCATGTCAATAATGACAGATTCTACTTGAGGGATAGATACATCACCAATAATTAATATATCAGCTTGGGCTGAATCATCACGCGTATATATCCCGCTGTAAGCGATACCAACGACGTTTCCTGCTTTCACCCATTTCTTGGCTTCAGGTAATTCAACTGTATTATCTTTGACGACGTCCGCAATTTTTTCTGTTGTAGAGTCTTTGCCAGACTTGGATTTTTTAGAGGTGTCTTTCTTGTCTTTTTTAGTCTCTTCAACCTTAACTGCTGCAGAAAACATAGCTCTAAGCGCATCGTAGTGTTCATATCCTTGGTCGACTTCATAGTAAAGTTTGTTATTAGAACTATCGGATGTAATAAGGCCAAGTGATAATAGGTTGGCTAGTTCTCGGCGTACAGAGTTAATTTGTTCTTCGACGTTGCGAGTAATTTCACGCACATAAAATGAGCGATTAGGATTACTAAAAAATAGTCTTAGTAGTTTTACCCTCGTCTTAGATCCAAATAATTGCTCAATCATGCTTCTATTGTAACAGGTTTGTTCACCCTATGACGGTAATACTTGTTCAATTTTTTTAATCATTTCATCAGAGGTTGTCGACCATTCTATGTGCTCATTTCGCTTAAACCAAGACTTCTGGCGTCTAACATATTGCCAATGACCTCGAGTGAACAATTCTCTCATTTCATCAAAAGTAATAACATCTTTTATATATTCCAATGCAATTGGGTATCCAATTGCATCTAGCCGGCTTGGTGGTTCTCCATGTTTATCTATAACGTCTCTCACCTCGTCAACAAAACCTTGCGAAAACATGCTATCAGCCCTACTTGCTATTTTTCTTTTGAGCTCATCGTCTGAAGGTAGCAGACCAAACATACGAGCATTTTTGATTGGTACTTCATTTTTTTTATTACTATTTTTTCGCAACAATACACCAATTAAATGTCGTGGGTTTTCGCTGTTTTCTGGTAATTCGAAATTATTTGATTTCACCAATGCTTGCAATTCTGTGACAGTTTTTTTCTGAAGTATTTTTTTATATTCATTATTTTCTGTATGAGAGTCTAAATCGTAATCAAAAAACAACGAGTCTATATAGAGTCCGGTGCCACCAACAACTATTGGTAGCTTACCTCGATTTTGAATGTCGACAATATGTTTCTGAGCCATAGCCTGGAACTCCGTCACACTAAAGTCTGCGTACGGCTCAATAACATCAACCATATGATGTGGAATTTCTATTTGATCTTTTTTGCTTGGCTTAGCCGTCCCAATATCCAACTCTTTACGTAACGTCTGAGAATCAGCACATATAATTTCCCCATCATATATGCGGGCAATCTTCATAGCAGCAGCACTCTTCCCTGAAGCTGTCGGACCCACAATAAACAGTAGTTTTACTGCTGTAGATTGAGAGTTGAGAGTTGAGAGTTGAAGGGTGTCTCTTTCTTCTTTTCTTTTCATAGATTAACTTTACCCTCATACTCAAGCTCAGCTTGCTTAGGCCACCAGAGTAGCTTCTCTACCTCTACGTGCCATTGCCCCTCTTCGCCGTAACACTTCACCCCTTCAGCCTCTAGGTGCTCTTTCTGGGTCAATCTTCCACCGTGGTACCCACTAGCTAGCCCGCCCTTTTTGTTTACCACTCGGTGCCACGGCAATTCAGGGTCACCATAGTGAGCAATACCTCCTACAACTCGTGCTGCTCGCGGTGATCCAGCCAAAACCGCCAGTTGCCCGTAAGTCATCACTCGCCCTTCAGGAATCTGGGAGACAACCGCCTCTACCTTACTTTTGAGATTTACTTCTGACATCTTTCAAAATTCCCAAAATTAGAAAAACAATTGCAAGTAGTAAAGATACGAATAGTATTGGCAACAAGACACTATTTAAAGAACTGCTCCTGTCAACAACAGAGCTGCCGGCTTGCGTGCCTTCATTTCCAACCACTGAGTAGAGCGGTAGCAGCGAAAATACAAGTAAAACAATAATTGTAATCACCGTAACAACACTGCAAGCGATCATCGCAGTATATTCTTTTCTTATTTTTCTATTACTTGATTTTTTCATAGACTAGATTTATTAACGCGTGCTTTTGCTTCATTAGCGACTGTTTTAATGAATTGCTCATAATGCAACTCTGATTGCACATCCATGACAGAAATATCAGGCCGTAATCGTGGAGAAACAATGCCATCAGCTATTTCTTTTTCACCTATCACTAACGTATAAGGTACTTTGTCTGTAGCAGACAATCTAATCTTCTTCCCTACTGATTCATTTGTGTTATCTGTATGCACCCGCAAACCATGCTTTTTAGCGAATTCTTGTATTTCTTTCGCCTTGGCAATTGTCATCTCTTCCTGGTTCACGGTAATGAGTCGCACTTGCTCAGGAGCCAACCAAATTGGGAACTTCCCAGCTGTATGTTCAATAAGCAACATTATAAATCTTTCAAACGAGCCAAGTACTGCACGGTGAATCATGACAGGAGTCTTTGCTTCGCCATCATCGTCTGTATAGGTAAGTTCAAACCTTTTCGGCATAGCGAAATCCAATTGCACTGTAGCAAGCTGTGTTTCCCTACCTAGTGCATCCTTAAACATAAAATCTAGCTTAGGACCGTATATGGCAGCTTCTCCCTCCATTTTCTTAGCATCTAAATCGTATTTATTAGCCACACTAGCTAGCATTTCTTCTGCTTTGTCCCAGTCTGCCGGCTCGCCAACATATTTTTCTGGAGAGCTGTAGTCTCTAACAGACAGTGAAACCCAATGATCACCCCAGAAACCAAGATTTTTGTAAAAATCCATTATTATTTCAACTAGAGAGGATGCTTCTTGTTCTATCTGGTCAACCCTACAAAATGTATGACCGTCGTCTACAGTAAAGCCTCTTGTCCGTTGCAATCCACCAAGTTGTCCCGGCTTCTCATCTCTATATTGCATTGTTTGCTCAACATATCTTATAGGTAAATCTTTATAGCTTCTTGGTTGAGAAGCATATATTTGAGTATGGTGAGGACAATTAACAGGCTTAAGAATAAATTCTTGGTCGTAGTGACTTTTTACTCTAAATAATTCTGCTTCAAATTTAGTGGCGTGTCCTGATTTTTCATACAAGTCTATTTTTGCAAGATGAGGAATAGAAACCAGCTGCATATCGTAGTCTAAGCTTATTTCACGCAAATACTTTTTAATCTCTTCTATCAAAACCGTTCCCCTAGGTGTGTACATAGGTAATCCGGGCCCGACGAGGTCTGAAAAAGTAAACAGATCCATTTCTTTGCCTATTTTGCGGTGATCGCGCTTCTTTGCCTCAATCAGCATCTGCAAGTGATCATTTAACTGCTCTTTGGTTTCAAAAGCCACTCCGTAGAGTCGTTGCATTTGGTCATTATCTTCTTTACCGCGCCAATAAGCACCAGCAACTCGCATCAACTTAAATGCACCAGTCATGCCGGTATGTTCCACGTGAGGGCCTCGACACAAGTCGGTAAAACTACCATTAGTATAGAATCCAACACTATCAAGCGCTGATCCACCTTCCGCTAAAGTACCCATCTCCTCTGCACTAAGGTCTTTAGCGACAGTCGTACCTGCTCTTTTAAGATCATTTAATAGTTCGGCTTTGTACGGCTGATTAGTATCTTGCGCCCACTTGATTGCTTCATCTATTGGCATATTCGATTGCACAAATTCTTGCTTCTGGTTTATGACTTTGCGCATCTCAAGTTCTATCTTCTTAAAATCACTCTCAGAAATAGTCACATCAGGAATAACAATATCGTAATAAAATCCGTTCTCCACCACTGGTCCAACACCCAATTTTGCCTTTGGCCACAATGTCGTGACAGCAGTCGCCATTATGTGAGCGAGCGAGTGTCGCATTGCGTGTAATTCTGTCTGTTCTGGCATAGGGATTCCTTTTACTGCAGTTATAAATTAAAAATCGCACATGTATTCAAGCTTTTAGGTCTTCTGTGCTGCTCTTTTTAAGCCTCACATATCAACTTTAATCTTAAAAACTGTGCGTTTCGGGCCTGTAGATGGAGTATCTATGGCGGTTCCACCGAATACTTATACTTTTCTTGCGCGTTTTACTTGTTCGCAAGCCTGACAAGTAAGCTCAGTGGCTGGTGAGTTCCACTTCTCTGCTTACCAGTTAGTATACAACAGATCATAAAAACTAAAAAGAGAGCCAAACTTATGACTCTCTGTTATTTAGGTTGTAGACTCTCGCAACTGACTACAACAGGTAGGATCAGTTCTAAAAACCTCTCCCAAAACTTCACCTATAGTTAGATTACACTACCTAGCTTTATAATGCTAGCCAATAGTTTTTATGTTTATAAGTTTTCCACATGGTGTGTACAGTGATTATGGCTATATTTATATCATCCATGACATAAACCACATACTGCTTATGTCATGGATTAATTATTGTCTATAATAACTAATCATGGCAAAAATAAAGCATAATTAATAGATGTGATATCAAAACGTAGTGTATAATAATAACCTGTAAGATAGCTGTTAAATCAGTTAGAATACTACATAGTGAATCATTCACTGAAGCTCGGGCGATTAGCTCATTTGGCTAGAGCGCGTCATTGACGTTGACGAGGTGGCAGGTTCAAATCCTGCATCGCCCACCAAAAAAGACTTAGATATAATCTAAGTCTTTTTTATTTATCAACACACCTTAACATTATCTAGGAATAAACATTTATAGGCGATCCACTTGAAACGCTCTTTAAGTTCTCATAGATCATTAAACCTAGAGTGTGGCTAGATTCTAATGAACTTCCAGCAAGATGAGGGGTGGCATATACATTATCAAGTGCTATGAATCTTGCTATGCTTTCTGGCAGAGATTCTCCATACTCAGGCTCATCATTGAAAACGTCTATTCCAGCTCCATGAATTTTCTTGTCTTTAAGCGCTCTATAAAGTGCATCTTCATCAATAACCGCGCCGCGACCTACATTCACGACAACAGCTGTTGATTTCATACTGTTAATTCTTTTTTTATTTATGAGATTTTTAGTGTCTTCGTTCAATGGGCAACATACAAATATGCTATCTGATTCGCGAATGATTCTATCAATTTCGTCGCTGTTTGTTGAACTATCAACAAATTCTATTTCTACATTCCAGGTCGACAACTTGGATGCGATATTTTTACCAACATTACCATGCCCGATAATACCTATCTTCTTTCCTGATAACAGCAGACTTTGACCCCTCGATGACTCATCCCAAACACCAGATCGTAAATCTTTTTGTAGCAATGGAACCTTGCGACTGACGGCAATTGCGGATCCTATGGCCATTTCAGCAACTGCTTCTGAATTGTACCCAGGGCAGTTCATAACTGTAACACCGTGTGTTTTAGCATCTTCCATATTAACAAAAAAATTAGCACCTACAGCTGGAATGGCTAAGAATTTCAACTTTGGACATGCTCTAAAAATTTCTGCATCGTATTTAATAGAATATGAACTTGCTGCGACAGCGCCGTTTAAGCGCTCTATTAATTCTTTTTTATCTTTAGGTGACGAATCATGAACAATCCAATCAGGACAATTTTCTTTTACTAATTTTTGAAGACTACTTGTGACATGTTCTGCAATTACTATTTTCATTATTCCATAGTATCACTTCTGTACTCTTCGCAGATACGTATCATGTGGCGTAAATTATGTATTGAAGCCAATGTCCCAGCTAACGGCTCAGACACCTTGAACTGGTGGCGCAAGAAACCTTTCGAAAATCCTTGATCACACGTGTAGCAATCACAGCCTGGTTCAATCACTTCACTATCGTTCGTAAAACGTTCATTAGTAAGATTGATCCGTTCGCTATCCGTTGTCCATACAGCGCCGTGGCGTGCATTTCGGGTCGGCAACACACAATCCAACATATCTATGCCGTTAGCTATCGCTATACGTAAATCTTCCGGCGTTCCAACGCCTAGCAAGAATCGAGGCCGATTAGCATCATAGAACGGAGCCAGTGCTTCAAGTATAATTCTTAGTTCTTCGCGGGTTTCTCCAACAGATAATCCACCTATAGCAATGCCGTCTACATCGCTCTCTTGAATAATTCGCAGGCTCTCTTTGCGCAGCTCAATATCTAATCCACCCTGAACAACACCAAATAACATTGGACGCTTTGTGTACAAGGTTCGACCTTGTACACAATTACCGTATTCTGGGTGTTCAGGACCTATCATGTCTTTGGTAAGCTTTTTGAATTCTACTATGCAACGCTCAAGCCAGCGATGCGTACGGTCAAAGGCATCTTTAACTTTAGCTGGAGACGCTGTTTCGTCTAAGCCGATCAAATGATCAAACGCAACGATCATATCCGCCCCAAGATCAAGTTGAATCTGCATAGATTTTTCTGGTGTAATCATCCGAATAGTACCATTTTTAGGGTCTTTAAATCGCACACCCTCTTCTGTTATCTTGACATGTTTTCCCAGCGAGAATACTTGGAAACCACCAGAATCAGTCAATATAGGTCCTTTTCTGTTAGCAAACCCGTGTAAACCACCTAGGTTTTTTACCACCTGCTCGCCTGGGCTCAAATGCAAATGATAGGTATTAGCCAGCACTACTTCCACGCCAGTATCTGTTACCTGTTCTGGTGTGAGGCTTTTGACTGCGCCACGTGTGCCATCTGGCATAAATGTGGGCGTTTGCACATTACCGGCTCGTGTTTGCAACACCCCTGTTCGCCCATACTCACCAAAAGTGTTTTTTGTTGTAAAATTATTCATGTTTAAGGTGTTAGTATAGCATAATTGATAGTATATATTGACATAAGCATTATAATATGCTAATATAGTTCAGTTAAGAAGAGGTATACGTGAGTAACACCACAAATGCTCTTGATGGATTTGCGCTCTTTTATGAAGAGTTGACGTCTACTCTACCGCAACCGCGTAGAATACGACGACCTCGCAAATAATCAAGATCTACTTAGCAGTTAGAGTGGACGACTGCGCCCTCATAGCTATCAAGGCTATGAGGGTGTTTTTTATTCTAGAACAAAGTAATCCCCAGACATTCATCGACTTATCCACTTCAAATAATTATACCTACATGACTACATATTGACATGTTTAGTCTACTTATATATAATTCGCTTATGGCTTTATTAAACCAAAAGAATGACTCTAACTACCTCTTTCTTCGATTTTGTAGCTCTGCAGCTTTGAAGCTACTAAACCCTGCAGCTTCAACCCTGTACCCTACTCTATGAATTGTCCTTACTGCAATACAGACAGCAAAGTCGTTAACTCTCGCTCGCAAAAGAAATCCAATAGCGTATGGAGGCGTCGTGAATGCAAAAGATGTCATGCAATCTGGACCACAGAAGAACACTTCAGAGCCGACTCAGTGTTCAAGGTTTCTGACAATGAGCATTTGATCGACTTTGCACCAGAAAAGCTTACAATGAGCCTCTATAAAGCTCTGAAGCATATAAATACAGCCGAATCAGATGCTAAACATCTGACTAGAACGGTCATGAATAAATTGCAAGATTTAAAAAGGCCTATTTTGGCAAAACAGGTCATTATCGATACCGTCATTGACGTGCTAAAAAACTACAATAAACTGAGCGCTGACCTCTACAGAGCCACTCATAAGTAGCGATAAGACTATTTTTTAGAAATTTGCACGACCAAGTTGTCACACTCTATTTGAGCTGTTGCGATAGCAGCAACCATTTGTTCTGAATTAATCACATGAAGCCCAGGCTTCATATCTGGATCAGATACATAAAACTCTCCTTTTTCATTGTGGCCATATATGACGATCGTATGATTCGGAGCTCTCCCGTCGATATCATTCTTCACGAACGCACCGTTTTCTAATTTCGATCGTCCCGTTCCGTGCAAAGTAGAATAACAAACCGCAGGCAGGACTGGACCTTTTTTAAGTAGTTTATAAAGTAAATCACTTGAAACATATGGCACTATTTTTAGTTGTCCACCAGATTCTATGAAATCGATATAGGATTGTGTGTAGGCATCGGTGAAAAATCGCTCTAATGACGGAACTTCATAGCCACCTACTCTTTTCTTAAGACGAGTTACTACTTCTTCACTGCCCAGTTCCATCCAGGACAGATCAAGCACTTGTACATCAGCGCTGTAAATAGTGGTCTTGTACCCTTGTTCAGCAAGCCATTGCGCGTATTGTTGATTAATAGATCCATGGCCTTCTCCATTTTCATCCTTAACTGTAGGGACGACTTTTATTAGTTCATCTTCGGAAATGTCATTACCGTAGTGACTAAGTAAAGTAGCTACGGCACTTGGGGTGCAACTTGTCGCTGTAAGCTGATTGTGATGAATTATTTCGTGCTTGATCTCTTTCATAGCTATTTCTCTTCGTATGAACTAACAGTTTCGCCATCAGCTTTGACGACGGCTTTTTCTGTGACGTCAAATTTGCCTAGATATCGGCCAAACATTAACCGCGTCTGCGAGTTCAATGCTGCAAACGAACTATAGAATATCGTCGTGAGCGGCAGTAGGACCCACTGCAGCACCATGAATACGTTACGACTTTTCTTGTAGCGAGCTGGCTTCTTCGGTAGTATCTTAAAGCTAAGGAATAATGTTACCAAAATACCGACCATCGCAAGTGTCTGAATTCGACTAGAAATCTGTGGCAATTGATTAGCTGTAAAACTCGTCTGGTTAAACACCCACGGCATGATTGCACCAAAAGCCAGAATCAATGGCGATGTCGCCCAACTCACGTGTCCGTCGAGCAACCGTGCAAACTTCGCAATCCTATCAGACAGTGGTATGTTTTTGTTCTTGGATTTCTTCATGAAAGCAAATTTTGCAACGTAGGATATATCTGATGCACCCCAGGCCCATCTACGCAATTGAATAAACTGTGCTTTCAGGGTACGGCGGTAGCCATCTGCCAATACTGCATCCTGGTAAATCGGCAAAAATATAGGGATAACTTCGTGTTTGCCGTCAAAAGCAAAATAGCTTCTCCAGAACTGATGTCCATCTTCAACAATTGTTCTGACTGACCAAAAGTCTGTATCAATCAATGCGTCCAGTGGCTGTGCGTGAGCAGAAAAGTTACGCAGCATATGCTGACGCAACCCTTGAATCATCATCCAGTAACTGTTTCCGGTTGCAATCACACGCATTGGCGCAGGTGCGTCCCATATGTTGTTCGTAAACATCGGAATTGGTTGGAAAGACATATATTTCGGGTCATGAACGTTACAGTACACGTAGGTCAGGCTTGCAAAGTATGATTCGTGTGGTCGATTATCTGCATCTAGAGTTGTCACCAACACGTCACGCGGATTAATACCCAACTTATCAACAATTTTAGCTAATTGTCGTCCAGTGTGAGTAATATTACCACCCTTCCCGATCACTTCCCCATCAATGTCTGCTGGGTGCTCGTGTGCTTCAGAAACCATGAATACATTTTTGTATTCAGCCATCAACTTTTTAGCTTGCTTGGCAACTTCTGGGCCGCCTCGTTCTTCGTAAGCCAACAATACGATCATCTTTTGCTTGTCATAAAGGCTATTTTTGACGTTTTCTAGTGTTGGCTTCAGTACTTCATAGGCTTCGTTATACGTCGCAACTATTACTGCGTGCACCACATCTTTACTGTAGATTCCGTTTGGGTTATCTAGCTGCCTCTTCTTGTTCAAATGGTGCCAATCAGGAAAATGTTTATGCTCGACGTCTTGCTGATCAAGATCTGTTATGAGTGCTTGCCAGTCTAGTTTTTGGTGCGTATCCAGCATTTTATAGCCCTGCAGGACCCGTACGTTAAGCGCAATAGCCTTCACGAACCACAATAGCAAATAAGCAATCATCAGTGTCGCAGCAAGCGAAACATTAATGAATGACAATACAAACGGCAGTGATAATATCAGCCAGCTAAGAGAGCCTGGCAGTATTTCAAAAAACCGATATTTACCATTTTTGTTTCTCTGGTAAGGAATTTCGTATGGGAATTTAGCCACGTACTTATAATGTCCTAGTTAATGCGTTAAACACCACAAGACACAGTGCAAGACTGACTATATTCAGGCCAAGCAAACTGATACTCAAGTGGCGTCTATGAGCATAGAATTTTACACTCAGTACTGCGCTCACTATTGTTACCAACAGTGCGAACAATGCAAACTGATACAGATCAGACGTCGGACCACTCACCTGGATAGCACGGCTTTGACGATACGAAATAATACTGACATCATTCTCTGTATCAACGTTGAACAATACATTGGCAACTGCAATCAGTAGCAATGCGCCATTCACACTTATAAGTGCCAAGACAGCTTTGTCGTTGAAATAATTTTTAGGAATCTTGAAATTCATTAGTTCTTTATAGTATATAGGACTCACTAGTCAGTATAAAGCCTGGTTTATTATCATTTATAGTTAATAGATTTAAATTCCAGACAAACATCTAATACGGACGAAATGGAGCCACCTAGCAGGATCGAACTGCTGGCCTACACGTTACGAGTGTGTCGCTCTACCGACTGAGCTAAGGTGGCACATACTTGTTATTCTAAACGAAAGTATAGCAGATCATTTGTACGTAGTGTTCGAAGCAGTTATAATTTATACATAAGAAATATAAAGGATCAAACTATTATGGCAAAGAAGAAGACGGCTGCAAAGAATAGCTCAAAAAAAACTACTCCACCTAAACCAACTGTACAAAAAGAGCTTCTTCTAGTCATGATTATATCTATTGCGCTTGGTCTAGGGGGCGGCTACGCTCTCGGAGTAAGCCAAGACGATTCGACAACATCTAACGCAACACAAACTACCCAAAAAATAACTTATTCTCACGGTGTGTATGAAGTGAGCGCAGAAGAAGCACCCAAAATAGAGCTTATCGTCACCGAAGATACCAAGTCTGGCTACAACATCAAAATAGCAGCGACTGATTTTATCTTTACACCAGAAAGTGTCAACGGCGAAAACGTCATCGGCGAAGGTCATGCACACTTATACGTCGATGGCCAAAAAGTTGGACGGCTTTACAGTCCTTATTATCATTACGATGGGGACTTTGAGGGAACCAAAGAGTTTAGAGTTACTCTTAATGCAAACGACCACAGTGAGTACACAGTTGACGGCGAAGTCATCACCAGCACTGTACAAGTCACTCACGACTCATCAGACCCTAGTCACTCAGAATCACACGAAGGCCAAAGCATGGATAGCATGAACAAAGACGATGATCACATGCATTCAGATATATAGTGTCAATTTTAATACTTAAAAACGACTAGCCTGCTAGTCGTTTTTTTATGAAACTGCGGCGCCAAGTGTACCAAGTACTATGGTCCAACCTAATGCCGTCTTTGCGGTCAAACTCAAGACTATGTAGCCTTTTTCACCGTATGCGTAGTTTTTCCATTTACCAATCTTTTTGTATTGCAAAAACATATTGACAGCAAACGTATTGAAAAATATAAACGTTAATAAGAACCCGAATCGTGCATAGCCTGGTATTGCGTCGCCAATATTACTTGTCGAAGCCCAGAAATACAATCCACCCATGATCCACGGAACGATGCCGGCCAGCACCCCAATATTGAATGGAAACCACTCTGTTTTATCTGTTAGTCTATTATATTTTTCCATCATAAGTCCCATCATATTCATAATGAAATTTAGAGTAAATATAAACACAACAACTGGCAACTCTATCAATCCACCGAGCATCATCAACACAACTAACATTAACGATGAACTTAGTGAATACTCCCACCAACGAAGTGGATTAATACCATTTTTAATGTTCTGTTCATAGCGACGAACATACATAGGTGAGGAGATATAGAAATGAAATGCTGCAGATAAAAGCAAAAATATCGGTGCAATGAACGCTACCGGAAATTCAAAAAGTGTTTCAGTCACTGGCCGTATACCGTCAGCTGTCTGATCAAAGAACCGTGTCACGACTGGTATTTTTGTTGCGCTATTGAGCACAAGTAGCATGACTATCGCTTGTACAAAATGGAGAGCCCCTGCTTTCCTATTCAGCGACTGTAGCTGTTTACCTAATTTAGTTTTTGGTCTCATATTTACTCCCACATTACTTATGCTATTTGCTATTATTTTATGCCAAACTGACTAGCTTTTCAAGCAAAGCCTATTCAATGCCCGCTACTTAACAAATAGAAAAACACTCCATTTTTCCGAAGAGCTCCAAGCACAAGACAAGTCTCGTCCAACTAAAAAGCCACACACTTTCGTGTGAGGCGTTTTAGTTGGCGGGCCCGACCGGATTTGAACCGGCGATCTCCTCCGTGACAGGGAGGCATGTTAACCACTACACCACGAGCCCTCGTCCTATATGTAATGATGACTTCACTACATTGCCAGCAAAACAAGTTTGACCGATCAATGTTAGCGCTCTCATCAAGCTACGTCCTCTCAAATTTGAAATAAAAATTCAAATTTAACTGCTACAGTAGCCACAATACTTCGAGTTATTAATACTAATTTATCAGATTAGACTTGGGATATCTTACCAATTAACAGAGAGAAATGCAAGCAAACCTATAATTCTTCAGGTATTTCTAGCTGGGCTTCTAAATCCTCATCAGCAACTGGATCAAGATAGAGTCTGTACGGTTGTTGTTCTTTGCGGTCATTTAATACGGCATCTATGTCTTCAAGCTGGAAAATAATATAAGAACCACGCGCCTGGGTCGGTTGTTTTTCTAGATTTTTTACAATCGCTAATGCATAACCAGTACCATATGGCACTATTCCTACTTCGGATACTTCTCCTTGTTCTAAACTGAACAATTTATCTACTGTTTGCTGGGAAACGTTACGATTAGACTTATTAACAAATCCAAATTCACCGCCTGCTTCTTTGGTGCCAATATCATCAGAATATTCGGTTGCAATAGCTCCAAAATCTTCGCCTGATGCTATTCTTGCAAGCGCCTCGTTAGCGCGAGCAGTCGTTTCTGTATCAAGCGCACGTAAAACCTTTTGTTCTAGTATTTCAGCCTTCAAACTTCGCTTAAAATCGTCAATTGACCAATTCCAAAAGTCCCGAAGCACATCTTCAAAAACCTCATCATTGCTACCAAGCCTATTTTGCTCACGAGCTATTCTTATTTGCTCATCTACTTCTTCGCTCGATACAGAAATGTTCTGCTCTTTGGCTATCTCTTTAATATAAGCGTCATTGATTACTTTATCGAGAGCTCGCTCTTTATAGCTAGCTAACTGTGCACTACCCGCTTCTGTTTCAAAGCTTAGCTGCTGTTGGTTTTCATAATAATGAATATAGTGCCCTAATTCGAACAAATAATTTTCATAAGCAATAAATGTTGAACCACTTCGTGCAATTGGAAACGGAATAACTCTTGTCACTTGATACATAAACCCAGAAGTCGTCTGAAATCTGTACAAAAAAAGTACGCACAGTATCGAAAACACTATAACAACCGCTAGAAAAAGTCCGGTCGAAAACAACACTATCTTATGTTTTGACTGCTGCAACGGGTAAATATACTTACGTGCTCCAGACAGCATATCTTCTCTGTGTTCAGCGACATTATCATTAGTAATCCGCGGGATAGCCTGCGTTTGCTTCTCTTCCCGACGTGCGAGTCGAGTTTCTTTCATTTTTTCTAGCTTTTTCTTCATAGTGTCATCCGTTATTATAGCTTAGTTTGGCTACCTTGTAGTATAGCAAACACTCTGATATTTCTACGGGCACGATCGTTTACTATTTTGAGCGCGAAACTATAGCCGCCACATCTTCACCCGCTTCTTTATCTGCAACATCACCGTATTTGCGGAGAATAGCAAAGAGGTCATTCATTATTTCTTCAGGGTGATGCACGTCATTTATTAGTATGTCCCCTAAATACGTCTGTACAAGCACCGATCCAAACCCGAGAACCGTCTCTTGCACACCAGATACCTGGTAATTAACCGACTGAATATGCTTGATACCGATATCGGATACGGATCTATGGAAGAAGCCTTTTTGCGTCGTCTGAATAAATCTTTGATCTGTCATTATATAGACGCTAAAATACCATAATATCCAAGACGGCATTGCCACCAACAGCCCAACAACAAACCCAACTGCGAGTCCACCAAATAGTACTACTTCTGTTACCCATATAAACGACGGCAGAGTGCCAAGTAGAATTGCAAACATGAATAGAATCAAGCCTTTGCGCATCACAATAGGGTGTTTACGAAACACTAGCAATACTTCCTCGTCGTCATACTGCCCTTTGAACTGCTTTTCGTCATTAGCCATAAGAACATTCTACAGCAGAGCGTCGACAGATAACAGATCGTACTCTATACTAACTCTTGAGTAACTATATTGGCCTGGTAGCTCAATGGATAGAGCAGCTCCGTCCTAAGGAGAAGGTTGAAGGTTCGACTCCTTCCCGGGTCACCAATTAAAAAAACTCGGCTAGCCGAGTTTTTTAATTACTGGGACTATTTATTTTTAGATTTCTTGGGCTGTGTGTATTTTGCGTGCAATGGGTCATAGTCGTAGATTTCTGTATCAGCAAACCAGTGCTTTATTTCTTCTACTGCTTCAGCTGCATCACCAGATGCGTGGATCAGGTTAGGAATACCAGTTTCTTCCTTGTCTGCATGAGCAAAGCTAACGTGTGCATAATCACCACGAATCGTACCAACTGCAGCAGATTTTGGTTCTGTTGCACCAACAATCTTACGGATAACTTCAATTGCACCAACTCCTTCTAGAACATACGCCAATACTGGGCCTTGTTGCATCATCTCAAGCGTGACATCAAATGCCTGTTGGCCGCGACGAGATATCATCTTACTAATTGTTTCGTAATGATGATGATAATGATTTGTATCAGGCTGCAACATTTTAGCTGCCACTATCTTCAGTCCAACGCGCTCGAACCGCGACATGATATCACCAACAATTCCCCGCTGCAGTGCATCTGGCTTGAGTATAATAAGTGATCGTTCCATTGTTTTCTCCAATTATTTACTTAGAAGTATAACAAATTAACAGATATGACGCGACAACAACGCGAATCTTTTTATGTCGCACAATACTATTGCTATACTAGTAAGCATATGCAATTCGCAAAACTAAAAACAGATTTTTTGGAATATTTAGAAATTGAACAAAATCGTTCTCAAAAAACAATCGCCAACTATGATCATTATTTAACAAGATTAATCGACTTTGCTGGTGATATCACAATAGACGATATAGACCCTGAACTTATCAGGAAATGGCGCTTATGGCTCAACCGACTTGGCACTAATACTTCTGATGAACTCAATAAAAACACCCAGAACTACCACCTTATAGCACTCAGAAGTTTCCTTAAATTTTGTGCCAAACGAGACATCAGCACGATGCCGGCCGACAAGATAGAGTTAGCAAAATCTAAGAGAAAACAGGTGACGTTTCTCAACCCTGAAGAACTAGAAAGACTATTTTCTATACCAAAAATTGATACAATCAATGGCCTACGTGACCGTGCAATCCTTGAACTTCTTTTCTCTAGTGGGCTTCGTGTATCCGAGCTAGTCAATCTTAATAAAACCGATATCAATCTTAAGCGTCGTGAATTTATGGTCAGAGGAAAAGGCCAAAAAGACCGACCAATATTTGTCAGTGAAGCTGCGGTTTGGTGGCTCAATAACTATCTCGACAAAAGAGATGACACAAGTATCCCGATGTTTATTCGCTATAGCGGCACCAAAACAGTGAATACAAGTGGGAACTATTACCGACTCACTGCTAGAAGCGTGCAGCGTCTTGTTGCCCGCTATGCCTTGATTGCCGGTATCACCAAGACAGTCACCCCGCACACGCTGAGACACTCCTTCGCAACTGACTTACTGATGAATGGAGCTGATCTACGCTCAGTCCAAGCCATGCTTGGCCACAGCAACATATCAACCACTCAGATTTACACTCACGTCACTGATCCACACTTAAAAGCGATTCATCAGAAATTTCATAGTAAAAAAGAAGATTAATAAATAATTGTATAACTAAACATGCAATTTAACTAAGCTATCTACTGGCAGAGTGAATTGATTGCAGCTGTTGCTTGTGGTGCTGGCAGAGGATCATTTGAAGGTGATATTTCAATCCCTTTACATATTCCGCCCAAGCCTTGTACAACAAATTCTGGAATAGGATAATTCGGGTTTCCTATCTGGACCTTAATACGCCTTAATACATCATTTGATTTACCAGTTACATCAGCAGATACTTGAGCTCCGACGAACTCCATAACACCCCCAGCTCCGCCTCCAGTACTTTGGCCTTCTACCCTAACATCTGCATCATTATAGATACTCTTTATACGCACAAAATACCTGTCGCTTCCGCCGTTAGTGACATTCATACTGTTGATCTCATATTCACATGCATATCCTAAATTTTGACATCTCACTTCAATCATTTTTCCTTTATCTTCTGTACTAGCATGATCGGCATAACTGCTAGAATTTGATCCACAACCAGTTTTTGGGTATAAGAAAAGAGTAGAAGTGTCAGTTTCTGTTAGAGCATTTAAACTTACGACACCAATTGTTGGTACTTTTATAATATCTACCCTCAGTATTGGCACCCCAAGACTAGCGGCATTTTCAGGCAAAACAAGTGCTGAACAGGTTGTTGTAGAAGGCAACGTTAGGTCCGTATTTCCTGCAGCTCCAGACCACAAAAACTTTAGCGACCTAACCTGTGGATTCGTGTTATTGCCACTTGCTTTTGGTTGTACTGGAAAAATTCTAGATTGCTGAGTTGTAACAGAACCGTTATTAAACTCTACGTAAGGGGGTGTCTGATCATATAAGACACATGTATAGGCGGCCTGGTTGCTGCTACCAGGATTCACGATACCACCATTTGGCCAATCAACAACCGAACAATCATCTAATTTTTCTTCTTCTGTCAATTCACCTTTTTGCAGTCTATCGTAAAGATCGTTAACGCCCGTTTCAGCTGCATATAATGCCTGGCTATTAAGCTGCCTATCCAGAGACTGTCGTTGCTCTCTCTGCATCAACTGACTAAATCCAATCACCACCAAAGTAGCGATTATCATAATAATCGATACTGTGATGATGGATACGAAACCCTGTTGCCTGTGTGTGGTAAATTTTTTATCCATAAGTATTATTGTATCCTTTTACCGACATTTACAGAAATTTCCGAAGTAGCACAAAACTCAGAACCGAGTATGCTTCCCTCGCAGCTCACTCTTGCCTGGGATGCAGAAGCTCCTGATCTATAGAGCAATAAATCATCATCACCAGTAGCAATTGACATTGATATTGTCCATAATTTATTTTCTTTAGGTATTATTGAAATTTCAGTCAATCGCATATTCTGATCTAGTAGCTCTCTGCCGTTGTTGCCAGGAAATGTCGTAGATAATGATGGGTTAGCCTGATTCATATCAGCAGGACCCATGCTTGGTGCTGTAGCGCAACCTACTACTGGCTCATCCACCCAAAAAGCATGAGAGTCAACGGACTCGATTTGCTTGTTTAGAACAAATGAGTATCTTTTTGCACCAACACAAAAATAAAATGTATCAGGCACTGGTGTTACAAAGTTTGGATCATCAATAGTTATACTAGGATTACTACTAAGCTGGCTTGCATATAACCGACTGTAGATATTATATTCTGCATCAGGACCAGCATCGGCTACTGATTCAGGGTAATTAGGTACTTTTACAGACTGGCTTGTGAACTGTAGAGACTGAGCAATTTCATCGACCGTACTTCGAGCAACTTCTTGAGTGCGTGCATACGTAATGCCCTTAGAGTATTTTTGGCCAATCTGCACAATAGCAGCGGTTGCACCCAGCAGCACTAAGCTGAATATTACTGTTGATATCATGAGCTCAATAATAGTAAAGCCTTGATGTTTATTTTTTATAGCACTCATTACAAGTCAAACTCCACAACATAACGTTCGGAACTAAAGCATGGGAGGTCGTTCCATCTTCCATTTCCACTACCAGAAGTGTACATCATAATGCAGTCTTCCCCGGCCGGCAATGCACCGTTATACGTATAATTGTCTGGCTGTACAGGTGAAGACCATCTATTATATGAAAATGTCTCACCGCTCACCCAACGGTAGTCACCTTCTACATCTCTATCATTCAATCCAATCCAAAGGTATGGACCGTTTACTGAATTAGCTACTAGCGAATTCTCGGCGTTAGAAGAGATTGTCACTAGCTGCCCACCCAAACTACTGGCTGAATTTCGTGCATTTATCCAAGTTGTACTATTGCTAGACACATAATATCTGCTTCCATTATAGTCACCTATTCCCACGAGGTTAGCTGGTATAGTAACAGTAGAAAAAACTCCATTAAACGTTGCGGTGCCGTTGCCGTTCACTGCAGTGATTCTGTACGTGTATTGCACGCCTTCTTGCAAAGAACCTAAGGCCGAGTTAATAGTGTTTGTTGTAATGTTTAACGAAGTGACGTTGCCCGGTGTCGCTGTTGGATAGTATTCAAGCACTCTTGTTGTAACAGAGCTTCCTCGTCCTGAAATTGTTCCTGTTATGCTTGCTGTAAAAGGAGCCACGTTTGCGACTATGCTGCTTATGAGAGGTACGTAGAGACAAGCAGATGAGGCTCCGGTATTTATCGCATCAGTATCTGTACACAGCACAACTGGTGGGGCTGGAGCTGGAGGTGGAGTTGGCGGGATGAGGCTGAAAGTTCCATCAAAATTATACGTTCTAAACTCGTGGTTCACTATGTTTGATGCACCGCCTAATATACTTTCCCAGTACACGCGAACAGAAAATATTTGTCCGCCCGTCGGAACATTAGAGGCATCTACATCAGCTGTTTGTTGAATAGAAACATAATATCTATCACTAGGACCAAAATTACAATCACCTCCTGTCGATCCAATGGCTGGATATTGAGTCTCATCCAAATCTCCTTGATCTTGAACTGTTGCACCTGTGTCAAAATTTATTCGTTCTAGACTAGCGCCATCTGGGTCTATGCAGAATAGTCTATCAGGGTTTGCTAAATCTTGATCAAGAAGATTTTCACCAGAGCTTGTACTTGCAATTCTGAGTAGTTCTACTTGAGATTCAGCAATTTTAAGTGCTTCATTGCGTTCTTGTGCGTTAAGCCCCGTTGCATAACTACGGTTAGCGATCGCAAATGATGAAGCGAGCACAAGTCCTAGAACTGCCATTGCGATCAATACTTCCACAATTGTGTCACCACGTTGAAATTTATTTTTTATATTCATCATATTCTTATGAACAATCCGCTGCATTAAAATTATCGAAATCAATTACTGATCCAGAGATACTGCCACCAAAAGTAATAGTGGCCTTACGGTTATCTTCTGCATCACTGACACACATAACAATACTAGATGCATTGTTTAAATTCATTGTGCCGTTCAAAAGGTTGTCACCTATCAATCTTATTTCGCTTCTCATGGACGATTCACTACTATCTGCTGATACGTTTGGCATAGCACTAACCTGAACAGCTTCATCAGAAGCACTCACTTGCAAATCAGAACCTCTATTGAGTCTTGTGAATATCGCAATACCGTTAGTCTCAGACACTACATTGGCATTATTTGTATATCTAATACTTTTTACCCTGAGGCCCCACTTCAACAGGGCTTGTTCTGGGTTAGGTATGGCTGTTGGGACTGCATCGGCAACAGAAGTAGGATTGCTACCATTCCCATCGACCCGCAAGCCTACAATGTTAAAGATTTTCATTAGTTGGTCATTATCAGCATTAAAATTATTATTTCCACCTGGTGAAAATTGCAAAGCTTTACCAATATAGACACAATCTTCGTTGCTTCCTAGAGGATCTGCAGATCCAGGGCCCACATCATTAACAATAGGTTCAGGATTGTTACCATTATTTGTCGTACACGTAACAGATTCATTAGCCGAATAGTACCCGAGACTAACATCGTTTCTTATGTCTTTTATGCGTGAATCAAGATCACGTACTGCTTGAGTGAACTGTACCTGTTGCTGTCTGCCACTAAAAGTTGTCGCTACGATACCAAACATTCCAGCAGACACAGCAATAACAATCATCAATTCTAGCACTGTATATCCCGCTTGTTGGATAGTCTTCATAGGTGAATTATAGCATAAGCTTTATCTGTTATAGGTACAGTATATTTAGTTTGTACCATTCTATTATTGCTGCTCCGAATAAAACTGTACAAAATAGAGCAGCAATAAGCATTGGACCAAAAGGAATCTTTAATTTCATCCGTTTTTTCTTATCAGTTTTCTTAAGAAAAGGAATTGCTACCACTATTCCAAGCACGGACGCTAAAAATAGTACCATCCAAGCTTCAAGTAAAGTTCCAGTAAATAGTCCAATGGCAACACCAAGTCTTATGTCGCCATCACCTATCCACCTTCCCTTTGAAGCCTTATACAGAACGAAAAAGAGACCAGCACCTACCAAGACAGCCAATATGTAGTCAATGATTACAGTATAAGACAATCCTTGGCTTTTGAAGTCTAATACCATCCATATAATTCCAAGAACTATAAGCGGACGTACAAGTTTGTTTGGTAGCAAAAACCATCTAACATCAAATATAAATAAGCCTGCTAACAGGACGCAAGAGATCAACCAAACAATAAACTGCGCGATAGCTATTGCGCTTGTCAGCTCATAGGGCCAATAGAAATAGGATACGAGAAACGATAATCCGACACCCAACTCTGCTACTGGATAGGCTGCAGAAAGAGATTTCTTACAATGTCGACATTTACCTTTTGTAGATAACCAACTAAACAAAGGAATTAAGTCTACAGGTTTTAGTCTATGCTTGCAGTATTCACACTCAGAACGTCCCCTTACCCAATCGCGACCTGTTTTCATACGATCTACCATTGCCAAAGTAAAACTCCCCAGTGCAAGCCCTAAGATAAAAAAATACAAAATAATAAAAACATTCATAGTGCTTATGGTAGCAGAAAATCAAAAAAGACGCTCGTAATACTACTGAGCGTCTTTTAGGTTTGTGTTAACTAGGACTACTTATTATCGAGACAGTAGATAGCTCCACCTTCGAGTATAGAAACTACGGTAAAGTTTCTGCCGCCAACACCTGTCGTGTTAATATTTTCACCATCACAAGATGCGTCTGTCTGATAGTAAGCGACACCTAAGTCACCTCCTGTGGCTGAATTTTCAGCTACGAATGTCATCGGATCTACTGTTATGTCAGCTGGATCGTCAGTCAGCCCAGTAACAGGTCCTTGCGCAAAAGCAGAATACGTTAATGGAGTACTATCTCCTGTCGTAGGGTCTTCTGTATTTACGTCTTCACCGAGATAGCGTGTGTACATAGCATCTAGCTCAGGCTGGTCTGTAGGTATACGTCCGTTATTATTACCGGCATAATTGCTTATCTCAGAAACCATACGGGCTAAATTAGCTTGCCGTGCGCTATTACGTTGGTTACGCTGCAACTGCGGAATTGCAATCAGCACGACGACAAGGATAAGCCCTGCGATAGCCAATACTATCATGACCTCAATAATAGTAAAGCCTTCTTGCAATTTCTTTTTATCTTTTAATCTGTTTAGCATTCAAGCCCCCCTTAGTTAGTGCAAATGAGTATGATATTCCATAACATCATATCGCTGATTTGTGTAAAACACAAGCGTTATTTAAATACCTGTACCTACCAGTCCATATATTGGAAGTAGTATTGCAGCAACAATTGTAATTGCAACAACTCCTAGAATAACCATGAGAAGTGGCTCTATGATAGTTGAGATAGCTTTAATTTGATCGTCAACTTCTTTTTCAAAATAACTAGCAGTTTTTTCTAGCATTTCTTCCAGCTGACCAGAGTCTTCACCGATTTTTATCATTTGAGGTACGAGCTCTAGAAAATTAGGATCGTTCGTAAGTGCGAATGATAGAGATTTACCACCTTTTACTTTTTCTGATGCTGTGTTCAATGATCCCTCTACCCAGGTATTATTGACTGACCTTGAAGTTATGTCTAAAACCTGCAGAAGAGGAACTCCACTTGCAATCAGTGTTGTTCCAGTTCTTGCGAATCTTGCCATATACATTCGGGTAAACAACGGCGCGATTGGCCACACATGAAGCTTAAGTCTATCCAGCACTTTCTTTCCAGCACCTGTATTAGCCCACCGTGAAGTCCCAAATACAAACACAGCAAGAACAATTAATATTACCCACCAGTAATTTACGACAAAATCAGAAAGCGCTAGTAGCATGACTGTTATAAATGGCAAATTTGCACTAGGTAGTCCGTCATATAGTGATTTTACCTGAGGAAGGACGCTCACTAACATAAATGTCACAACAGCACCCATGACGAGCAATACAATGACTGGATAGATCATGGCTCCTCGTACTTTGCTTAGAATTTCTTCATCTTTTTCTTGCTGATTCGCAAGTCTTTCAAGAGCCCTGTCTAAAGTTCCTGAAGCTTCACCGGCAGCGACAAGATTAACGAAAATCTGATTGAATATCTTAGGGTGTTTTCCCAATGCAAAGGCGAAAGCTTTGCCAGACTCTATATCGCTAATCACTTCTGTCAGTACAAGCTGAAGTGGCTTACTTTTTGTTTGAGTTGTGACTGATCTCAGACTTTGCAAAAGAGGTAACCCAGCTCCTATCAGTGTAGATAGCTGCCTAGAAAATATAACTTTGTCTTTGGCTTTCACCTTTTTATTGATAAAGCTAAATAGACCATTTTCTGACTTAGCTTTTACGGACAATAAAGCGTAGCCTTGATCTTTGATAGATTTAGCAACCTCCTGTTCACTATCTGCCTGAACTTCTCCTTCTACTTTTTTACCTGTAGAGGGGTCTCTTGCTGTGTATTTATAATTCAACATTACTTATTAGCCTCGCATCAATCGATCTAATTCTTCTATATCGATAGCGTAATTTCTTGCTTCATCATAGTTGATTGTTCCCGCATGAATCATTGACACCAGTGTTTTGTCCATGGACTGCATACCAAATTCTGCACCAGTTTGAATCACCGCGTCTAATTGGTGCGTCTTACCTTCTCGGATAATATTTCTGACTGCTGGCGTTGCAATAAGTATTTCCGCTGCAACAGTTCTTCCGCCACCAATAGTCGGTACGAGTCGTTGTGAACAAATTGCCATCAAGATGTTGCTTAGTTGAGAGCGTATCTGTGGCTGTTGGTGTGGAGGAAATACATCAATCATGCGATCAATACTTTGAGCCGCCGAGTTGGTATGAAGAGTCGCGAACACAAGGTGTCCTGTTTCTGCAATGGTGATAGCACTAGCAATTGTTTCTAAGTCACGCATCTCACCGATCAAGACAACGTCAGGGTCTTGGCGCAAGCTTGAACGCAAAGCTGCAGAAAATGAGAATGTATCGTAGTGAACTTCTCGTTGCACAAGCACAGCTTTCTTTGAAACATGAGTAAACTCAACGGGATCTTCAATTGTCAAAATATGTACTGGCTTTTCAGTATTAATTTTATCTACTAGAGCTGCTAGCGTCGTAGATTTGCCTGAACCAGTTGGACCAGTCACAAGTACTAATCCACGCGGATAATCTGCAAACTTAGACATAACTGATGGCAGACCAAGCTGTTCTATAGTTAATATTTCGTTAGGAATTAAACGCAAAGCTGCTGCTAAATTACCCCGTTCATGAAACGCGTTGACGCGAAAACGGCCTAAATCACCAAAAGCAAAGCTAAAATCAAATTCTTTGTCTTTCAAAAGAATTTGTTTTTGATCGTCATCAAGAATAGCAAATATCAACGATTCAACGCTTTCTTCGGTTAATACATCTGTTCCGGATATTGGTGTCAATGAACCATCAACACGTAGTGTCGGATTAAGCCCAACCTGCAAGTGTAAATCTGATGCCTTTTTTTTGATAACTTCTTCTAAAAGTACTTCTATTCTTGGTTGTGTTGTTCCTACCACCTCTATACTGTCCCTTCTACTGTTGCCACTTTGCTGATCTCTGATTGAATTTTTTCTTGGTCTGCTTCAACTGATTTCTTGTCTCTAGCTGCATTTTCTACTGCTTTAACGTCTACAGTTGGTTTTTCTGACTGTGTTGATTCGGCCGCTTGTGGAGTCTCCATTGATCCTGGGGTTATTCCATCAGGAACGACGACGTCCTCTTCCAGAACATCGCCAATTTCTGCAGCCGCAACACGGTTTACTTCGGCTAGTGTTGTCAGTCCAGCAAGGGCTTTCAAATAACCATCTTCACGCATACTTACCATTCCTTGCTTTTGGGCAGCATGCTGTATTTCAGAGCTAGTTGAGCGTTTTAATATTAATTCCTGTATGTCTTCGTCTATTTCAAATACTTCATACAGGCCCATTCGACCTTTTAATCCGTTTGGTGCTTCAGAGCTAATTTTGCCCTTATATAAAGTATAAGCGGAATCGGTGCTTAGAGGCAAATTATCATATCCTAAATCGTTTGCGACTCGTTTTGCTTCTTCCTTCGACTTCGGAAGCAAGTGTCCTATAGCATCTTTTATTGATTGTGTTTCTGTGCTGTTAGACTGATAAGATTCACCCCCACTAACTAATCTTCTCACTAATCGTTGACCAATAACTGTCTTCACTGTACTAGCGATCAAAAACGGTTCAATTCCCATGTCAAGTAAACGAGGTAAAATACCAGCAGCTGAGTTAGTGTGTAGTGTGGAGAACACGAGGTGTCCAGTAAGAGCAGCCTGTACCGCTAACCCTGCTGTTTCTCCATCACGAATCTCTCCAACCATGACGACGTTAGGATCTTGACGCAATATAGAACGCAACCCTGAGGCAAAAGTTAATCCAACGTCAGAATTAACCTGTATCTGATTGATACCACTCATTTTGTATTCAACCGGATCTTCAAGTGTGACGATATTTATTTCATCGCTAATTATTTCTTGTAGCAAGGCGTACAAGGACGTTGACTTACCTGATCCAGTTGGACCAGATGTTAAAATCATTCCGTTTGACTGCTCTAATCCTCCACGAATTGTACGTAATGCACGGCCATGATAGCCCATGTCTTCTAGCTTTAGTGTCGTTCCGCTTTTATCAAGTAAACGAATTACGACTTGTTCGCCCCATATAACTGGTGATATTGCTATACGAAGATCAATTGCTTTTTCACCGACACGTACAGTAAATTGCCCATCTTGAGGTATACGGTGTTCATCTATTTTTAAATTAGATAAAATCTTTATACGAGATATGAGTGGAGCCTCAATAGATTTTGGCAACTGCATAACTTCGCGCAACACACCATCTATTCGCGCACGTATACGTAACATTTTTTCTAGAGCTTCTACGTGAATATCGCTAGCGCCGTTATTAGCAGCGTATTCTAAGATTGCAGACAAAGCTTTTGAAATTGGCGAATCATGGCTAATAGATTGAATCTTTTTGCCATCAGAGGTTTCTTGGGCTTGATCAGCAGCTTTCTGGTCAGCGATATGAGTGTCCAGTACAGAAGCAACGTCCTGGTTGATACTAGACCCGTATTGTTTAAAAATACGTCGGATCCCCTCTTCACTAGCAGAGTATACTTTTAGCGGACGGCCTATTTTATTGCTTAAAAAATCAACAGCTTGGACATTATCGGCGTCAAGCATCGCCACAACAAGTCTATTTTTCATTTCTCCAAGTCGCACTGCCATATATCGCTCCGCGACATCTTGTGGTAATAGTGATAGTATTTTAGGATCTATTTTTGCTTCTGAAAGATTTACATAAGGCAATTTCGTTGCGTGCGCAATCATTTTTGTAAGCTGTTCGTTAGTGACAAGATTTTCTGCGACTAACAGCGACAGCAATGATCGAGATTTATTTTTTGCTAGTTGTCTTAAGCTTTTTAATTCTTCGGGTGACACTAGACCTTCTTCAACAACAGCGTTTTCTACAACTTTTTGGGTCTCGCTAGCTAAAATGCTCATTAAGCACTCACTTTATTGTCCACCAAACGGCGTCGGACTAGCTTCTCCACCGATTCGTATTAGTTGCGTAGGGTTGATAGAATCAGAGTTAAAATATTCTTGAGATGGACGATTCAGTTCAGATGAAATAACTGGAATCACTTTTACAGTCTCTGTTCTACTATCTTCACCACCGATAACGAAGCCAGATAAAATTAATGATGCTACCGTACTGATAATTCCGATAATGATGATGACGTAAATGTCTTTGCTTTTCATAATTAATCTACCACCTTTGATCCTGCTTCAAACTGTATTTGTGGTTGATAAAAAGTTTTCATATTAATATCTACAGATAGGTTTTGGTCAGATCCCGAGAAAGAAATATTTTCTACATAAAATGGCCTAATTGACCTCTCAAGAATACCTAACAGTCTTTGTGCCCCTGATACATCAGCAGTAAAACTGATAGGGTACGGTATTTCAGTGAGTCCTGAGCTACCTGAAGCAGATATAGTAGTACTCCCACTTCCAGAAGACAAAGACTCATCTTCAGATCCTCCAATGCGTTCTATCTGATAGCCGTTATCGAGCAAAATTTTCTCAATACTACTTGATAAAGCAGGATAGTCATAGACACCAGGCAGTGCGTCTAGGACTATCTTTGGATTTGATCCAGCAATCAATCCTTCACCTTCAGGATCTCCACCAAGAATATTAATAGCCTCTCCAGCAAAAGAAAGATAAGATGCTTCTAAATCTTCGGCGTTGTTCAAATTTGCTTTTGCTTGTTCAAGAGATTTTTGCTTTTCTGTAATAACGCGTTGATGATAAGAAGCTTGTCCAATTAATGCTCTCCCAGAGGTGATGCCAAATATAGTAATAAAAACTGCTATACCGATAGCTACAAATATCATAGTGTTGTCTTTTTTGATATCTATGTGCTTACTTGATAGATGTGGTTTTGATATGGCCATTATAAGTCTTCCCCACTTTCAGCATCCGGCAACTCTCTAAATAATTCGTCGCCATTTACATTTGGTTGGCCTGTCACCGAGCGAGTAGTAATAGTGTCTGGTACGACGATAGTAACAATCTTCGTGTTATCAAATAAGACTGGATCATATTCAAATTCTATTGAGTATGAAGCTCCTTCGTTGTTACGACTCAAGCTGGTAATGACATTACTAAAAGATCTATCGCCATTATCGACCAATGTATCTTCACCCTCTTCAGCAAAAGCGTCTACCGTTTGAAAGGTGGCAAATTTAAGAGTATCGGCATACGTATTGATAAGTGCAAGCGTGTCTGCTGTTCCAACTATTTCAATAGTATTATTCTCGATGTTGATATCTAAGCTAGATGTAAAAACACCTTGCGGAGTGATGATTTTCAAATAATCAATGATTCTAGACACTTCAGGTTTATTTTCGTTAACATCTGGGAGTGTTTCAAGCTGATTTTGGATTGTCAATATTTCATCTAATCCTTCAATGGAACTAATTTTTGCTAATTCACTATCGATATCTCTAGTCAGATCAGCAATACTTGACTTCTGAGCAAATTGCACAAAACTAAATAGTAAAATTAATATGACAAGGACAGAAATGCTTGTAATACTTGAAACACTAATTATTAAACGTTTAATTCGCTTTGTCTTAATATATTCTTTTTTAACGTCTGGAAGTAGATTAAACTGTATCATTCGGTTCTCTCCGCTAATCCAGCAGCGACTGCGAATTTGTTAGAAGCCGACAACAGCTCGTCTTGTCTTTGCTGAGGGAAAGATACATTGCGCCATGAATTTCCAATTTCTACATTTACAGAGAATTTATTTGCTATATACAAAGGAAATTCAGGTAATGAAGAAGCGCCACCCGTCATGATGACTTTTTCTATTTGAACACCTTCATAACGTGTCTGGAAGAACTTAATAGACTTTTCTATTTCACCAACAAGATTATCAATGGTTCCAATAATTGCATTATATATCTGGCCTTCTAGCTTCTCCTTACCGAGACCAAACTTAAAGAGAAATTGTGAAGCTTGTTTCGTATCAATACCCAAAGACTGTTCTGCAGATCTAACAATAGAGCTTATTCCAACCGGAATAGATCGAATTAGACGTGGCGCATCATTGAGTGTAATAACGAGATCTGTTGCATCATTCCCTATATCGATAATTAACTGAGGAGCGGCAACTCCTGGCTCTATGAGAGAACGAGTTATTGCTAAACTGTCTGGTTCAAAAGCAATAACATTAAACCCAATTGACTCGAGTAAGTCTAGTCTTTTTTCTACAAAATCGTTAGAAACACTTCCTAGTAGAATTTCTACTTTATCTGGACTTTTTGGAGAATCTCCAAGCAGCGACCAGTCTATTTTGGATTCATCTAAAGGTGTCGGGATTAATGAATCTGCTTGTAACCTGATTGACTGATCAAGCTCTTTTACGTTTAATCTTTGAATATCAACAACTGTCATAAATGTTCGTTGGGAAGGAATGCCGACCACGACATTGTTTGTTGATATTTTACTATCAGCGACTACTTGTTTGACTGCTTGAGCTAACTTCTGTAAGTCGGCGTGGGAATCGCTCACCGCTATTTTTGGATCTATATCCAGAGAACCATAGCGAGCAAGCGATTTTGCCTTCCCCCCATTCATCTGTACCACCCTGATTGCTGATGTACCAATATCTAAAGAGAAAAAATCAGTTGTATTAGAAAATATGCCCATGTGTCTATAAGTATACTGTATATGCTTATCTACATCTACTGTTTTTTTATTAGATTTAATACCCTTTTTTGTGCTTAAAGCGAAGGAGGAAGAGAAGTAAAAGAGTCTATCTGAATCTTGCTATTGCTAGGAAGGCCACCACCTTTTATAAACCAAGTCGTTGGGTTGTAGATGAATATTTCGGCAGCTCTAGAGGAAGCTGGTGTTGTAGCGGCTGGATCTGCAGGGGTAGGATCTCTAACAGGCACTTCCAACGGGTAGCTTTCGCGCAGCGAACCAAGCGTACGCAGTAAATTAACTTCACTGCCAATAAAAGAACCGTTAACGGTGAGCTGGTTTCGACACTGTTCAGTTAACTGTGATGCTGTCGGATACGCTCCGTTGACTGTGCATGTGCTAATATCGCCGCCCTGAGAAATGAATGAACCATCTAGTCGCGTTGTGGCATGGTCAACATTAATGTTGCCACTGGCTATAACAAAAAGAGATGGTACCGAATCAATAGAGTTCCACTCATATGAAGTAGTTGCAAAACCTACTTTGCCACCTGCAGAAGCTTGGATGTTCACATTTCCATCTACGTAGATGACGACGCGCTTCCCTGTTATTGGATCTTCAGGCAACTGTCCAGACAAAGTTATGTTTCCATCAAAATAATGCTGCTCAGTATTGTATATACCAACGCTAGACAGATCAACATTAGATACGAGTGTCTCCCATGTTGTATCTTCAGGAATATCTTCAAAATAATTATGAGCACAAAGTAGTGTCCCAAAATTTCCACCAAACAGATTACTATTGAGACTCGGAGAAAGATTAGAAAACGCTAATTCGGTAGGTGTACGAGTAGACCTGCTTAGTGGCTGAACTCCTTGTATTGCGTCTAGTGCAAACACAGCCAGTTGCGATCCAGTACCTGCTAATATGTCCGTTCTCATAGATCCAAAAGCCAGAGCATCTGGATCTTCAGCAGTACATGTCCCAAGACTGTCGCCTGTATTAAACCCACCACCAGCAGATATATCTGCACCATAGAACCTCGTATATGGTTCATCAACGACTGTAAGCGTGCAGTTGCTGGACTCTAGAGAAGGTCCTGATCGCTGCCATATTTCACCACTTTGTTTTACTGTACCGGTTGGTTCCGCAATAGTCACAGTCCAACATACTCTGTCTCCTGCTTCCAAGTCACCCGGAACAGTAAATGATACAGGTGATGGCGTTGTCGTGTAGGCAATACTGCTGCCTTGCACGTCAACATTATTGCCGGTACTGTTGTTAGCAACTGTTAAATTCAAAGGCCCGCTAACTGTACCACTATAAACTGGACTTGAGTATCCTTCAGCTCGCCAGGAAACTGTATAGCTTATTCCAGGAGAGGTTATCCTGGTTGGAGTTCTGAGACTACCACCAATAGTCGAACTTGGATAACTAAGCCTGACTGGCATTCTAAAAGTAAGTCTAGATTGTGTCGGATCTTCCCGGTCAGGTCTTAGTGTTGCACTTAAGTTAGCGTTAGTTTGTCTAACCTCATAATTTCTCGGAAAACATGGAGGCATTGTGGCTCCATTAGCTGTGACATTATCTCCCCAGTAGGGACTACTATCGGTAAAACTAGCACGAGAACTACTCCATCCATTGTTGCCTGCACTTACTTGCACCCAACTCGAAGTAATAGTCTCTCTCTCATATTCATAGGTTCTCACTCTAGTGTAATCATATAAGTTTCTTCTGGTAAACACTCGCCTTTGATACGTAGCTGTGGCAGTGTGCGAATCGTATGGATAATCCATAAAAGGCGTGTAGTCTACTTCTAGAGTACCGTCACTAGCAGACGCAGCATTATAGTTAGGCGCCTGCCCCCAAAAATCTCTAACAGCAGGGTTCACACTAGGGCTTAAACGTGCAATTGGGTTCGTTGTAGTGTACCCGTAGGTTCTAACTAAGATGCCATTAGAGTTATCACGAACCTGCCTAACAGCAGTTAGCCCTGTAGAGCTAGATCTAGTATCTTGCAATGTGGTTCCTGACCAACTGCCTGATGGTGGAGCAAGCGGTACAAGTTCGTTTGCTCGCTTTCCATTATTCACCAAGTTTATTGTTACGATTGCATTATTAAATGCAGGGAAATCCGGATAAGACGGACAGCTGAGGGGCAAGACACAAGATCCATCGTCTGTTGTTGCCGACGGATTATAGTTTGTGGCCGACGGATCTGTACATCCAGGAATGGGCGCATTTGATACCGTAATACTACCTGTGCAAGTCACACTCTTCCAGCCAGTACCAGGTAGTACGAGACCCCAATTAAAGGCATAAGTACCTGCCGTTCCTGGTGCATTAATATTACTATTCAGTGCTCCAGTATCTGAATATGCTATCGACGTGACCGTCCTCGTCACAGAATTGCTTGTCATAGTTGGACCTCTTGCAAATTGCGATCCCGTTACCAGATAGTTACCAATATTTGTCGAGCCGTATTCGTTTCCGTACGATGGGCCATTGACACCTACTCGATAACCGCTAGCATCTGTTGTTGTGACAGTAAATTGTATCCTGGCCTCTGGTGTAATAGTCGTACTTCCGCCACTAAAAGTGACTATGTTAGAGATACTACAGGTTGCCGTATCGGGATCAACACATGGCACTTCATTGAGAATTTGGTCTGATGGTAAGTTAATACGTATTTTATTATTACGTGCAATTTCGGCTATTATCAGTCTGTACTTTTTATCTGGTTGAAAGTCGCCTACTGGAGAAGTGCTTACATTACCACTGGTAGGAACATTCCAAGGGTGATAGCGGTTAGTCCCCGCGGATCTTGTGTCTGACCAGCTGCTTGTTAAAGGTATGCTAGCCCAGTTATTTGCACCCTTATCTGCTACCTGGATTTCATAATACTGATCTTCATTATCGCCACCACTACCGTCGCCTTGGTAGGTGTCTAGATCATACATCCACACTAATCCACCTGGACTAACGCCACATGGTAGTGAAAAATCAATAACTTTACTAAATCTTCCAGGGAATGCTGGCACTGGAAGTGTTCTAAATAAACCTGTACCTGCGTTTTGTGCCGGTCCGCTGTAGTTACCGAGTGTTTGCGGGGCGGAAGTCTGCAACGAGAATGTCACATTCATGTGATAGCATCCTACTGCCGTAGAGCAGTTCCCAGTAGACACTGAACTATCGGTTGAAACAAAAACACAATACTTTTTATAAGTAGTACTACCAGCTACTACGGTTTGTGGAAGTGAGCTTGAATTGCTGAAATTTATTGTTGCTGTTGGACTAACCCCAAATCTGTCATCTCCGTAATTAATTTGTGGAGCTGCATCAATTATCGTAGATCCACAGTTATTACTTGGGTCAACTACTGGTCGTACTGAGAAATACTTCATTCTTGGTGTACTGGTATTAATCTGATTAACTACATTATTTAGTTGTACTGAACCGTTTGGTTGGCCGATTGGTACGTACAGAAAACTCACAGATAGTGGAGAATTATAAGTACCTGTAGCGGATACAATAAGCCGACCGCGGTCAGAGGGTTGAAACGGGCCCGCACCACTGGCACCAGCTGTATCTGTGGATGCTATTGACACTCCCAAAATAACCACAAAAATGAAAAGCAAGGCTTTAATAGGCTTTATTATCATTCGTTAAACTCTTTATTCAATATATCAACGCCACTCTGTATTTCTTCAATTATTTCTATTCCGACAATATCTACAACTTGCTGAGCTATACCTTGGTCAATATCTTTCACTGCATCATATAAACTATACATGTCAGAATTTCGTGTAACAATATCAACCGATTCTATTTTATAGGCTTCAGAAGCAAACTCAAATGCTTTCTCATATTCTGCATTAAATCGAGCGGTACTTGACTCTAATATGTACTTACTATACCTTTCATCGTCATTTTCAATACCCTGTAAGACATCGTCAGGTGTATATTCAAGCGTCCCAAGCTTAACAGGATATTCAACAAAATCTACATTTTGGGTATCGTTTCGTGAAACGTAATTATATACGAGAAATCCAATCCCAATAACCAGAATAACCACACCCACTATCGAAGCAACTGTGAGAATCTTTTTACTTTTTAATATAAGCATAATCTTATTCTAAAGAATTTCTATTGAAAAGCAAAGTAAAACCGCCCTATTGAAGAGCGGTTTATGTTTCGAAACTTTTTTATTTTATAACTAAGGTGTATTTGGTCCACCAATTGTTGTTGATGTAGTGCTGCTAGTACTTGTAGTTGGTTGAACTGTGGTAGTTGTTGTATCAGCTACTTCTGTGGTAGTTGTTGTATCAGCTACTTCTGTGGTAGTTGTTGTATCAGCTACTTCTGTGGTAGTTGTTGTATCAGCTACTTCT
>Ga0306866_1000091_pt1 | contig 36262 bp, 45 predicted proteins | sample AntRauTorckE5432_FD_190450 | JGI IMG/M metagenome (GOLD analysis project Ga0306866, IMG submission 190450) | Saline lake microbial communities from Rauer Islands, Antarctica - Metagenome Torckler E5 #432 (v2) (version 2) | ecosystem: Environmental > Aquatic > Non-marine Saline and Alkaline >...
GAAGTTCGTCTGTCATTTTTTGAATGACATTGTTTTGACTGATTAATTTGCTGATTATCAACTTACGAGGCTTGTAAATTATATTTATTAGCAAAACCTCGCAATTGTTATTTTGAATATGATTGAGATTGTGGCAATTGAGCGTAACCTCGCAATAGATTTGAGAATAAACCTAAAATCAAGTAATCTGCTGCATCTGATAGATGCGTAGCTTTTAATGCTTCTTTTGTGTTGCGTTCGCTGCCTTTGTTTTTTTGTATCAATCCCTTTGAGGATTTTTTTGCAGGGGCTTGTTGCATTGAAAAAAGCAAGTGTTTACAGTTTTCTTTATTAAATCTGATTTGTGGTTTGCCAGGTTCTCCTTTTAATAAGATATTCCAGAGATTAAATCTTGTTTCGTGCAAAGCATTTGACCTTGAAGTAGTTAATTTTAGCACCCGCCAACCCCTTTTTTTTAATACTTCAGCGGCTTGATTGGCGGTTGTGATACGGCTGTTTTCTTTTGCGTTATTTGCAGACGAGTCATAGTACATATATACCAATTTTTCTTCGTGCGATTCGTAGTATTTCGCAAATTGTTCCATTAAATCATCTACAATTTTTGGTGTTAATACAAATAAATCATTGATGATATTGAAACCGTTTAGCGTTTCTTGTCCGACAATCATGCAATTAATCGCTGCACCAAAATCAATTCCTAAATATAGCGGCTTTTTTGTATCGCAGTCGCCGTCGCCTTTTGAGTTTGCTTCGATGCTCACTTGTTGGTAATAGCCGTAATCATAAGCACTATATTCATGTGATTGCGACAGTAACGGATAAAAACTATTTTCAGTTTTCCCGACTCGCTTATTCATTATTTCAGCTTGATAAAGATAATCCGGCATCATGCGTTTCATATCTGCAAACCAACCTTTTCTAAGATTTTGGTAATTTAACCGTGCATCCGCTCTCAGGAATTTCATCTTTTTAGGATTAGCAAGGGCTTGTAATTCCATGTCAATAAACCATTGTCCGTCAAGAGTCAAAGGCGTTGATGAGGTGTAAAGGAGTGACCCGAATAGCTTATTCCCTTCAAAAACATCGACATTCGTACCTCTATTCGTTGAGTGAACTTCCTCGTCTAATTTGTTTTTATCCAGCAGGGCGGCTTCGTCACCAATGCCCCAATCCGTATTGATACCACGAGCCATGCCAATCCCGTCCTGTGATATTAAATGAATGCCTGTTCCGTTGTGAAACGAAATATAATTATCATTTTTCAGCGGTTCTTGGTAGGCTTTCGCCCAAGATTTTTGCCATTTCACTGGCGGGCGTTTGCTAACGAAATAATGTAAGCCCTCGAACAACCCTTGCATTCGTAACCCTTGAATGGTTGACGGTAGCGTCCTTGTTAGTATTTGTTGAAAAGTATTGCCGACTATAAAGCCTTTCGACCGTGGCATTTCATAAACTAATTTTCTAATCCTATCTGCTATCAAAGTAGATTTGCCCGTCGCCCGTCCGAATTCTAAAAACAGTTCTAATTGCTCAACTATACTTGAAATATATTGAGCGGGATTATAAATGAGTGGCTTATAATGTTCATTAACTTGCTTGATTAGCGACTCAAAGTTTCCCGATTGGCGGGAATGCAGATATTGAATAGCAGTTTCAATTTCTTTTTCAATCTTTGCTTGTTTCGCTAATCTCGTTTCAAGTTGTTGATTCGTTTTCGATGACATCTTCATACTCTATTTCTTCTATTGCTGTTTTAAAAAATTCTGACAAATCAACAGAACCGCTTGATTCTAATGCTTTGACCGCAATGTCTTGGAATTTTTGGTCAACTGAAATAACATAAACGTGACCTTCTAAAGAAGCAAAATCAATCTGTTCATCTTCTTTTCTATCCATTCCTGTCACCTTCACAAGCGTATTGATTGCGGCATCTTTGCGTTGCATGGCAATATTCCAAACTTTTTGGTTTTCATTTTCTTCTGCCCAACGAATCATTTTTTGAGCGGCTTTAATATCTTGTCTAATATTTTGAACCGCTAAGGATTTCAAAAAATCAGTTTTGATTTCAACAATTGGAGCAATAAGAACTTGACACTCTCGAATGTATTTGTAAGCCGTGACGGAACTAATTGAACTACCGCTCAAATGCTTTTCGCCTTCCATAAGCATTTGAGCGGCGACCGTTGGCGAGTCGTATTGTTCTAACATTGCGTAAGCTCGCCACAATTTCCTGTCATATTCTTTTTCTTTATCGGTGAGCTCAACCTGCTCTGGGTTCAAATAGTAATCCCTTAATTTTTCAACTGTTTTCATAAATTAAGTTCTTTTTTTATACTTGCTATTTCTATATTGTAATTCATTAAATACCCTTCATATCGCTGCTGTTCATCTTCTGTCAAAGTGCCTTTTAGCTTCTTAGAATACTTTGTGATATACGTTCGTAACGTCTTAAATCGTTCGTGCTTATTTATGATTATTTCTACTATACTTTTTGATATTTCATCAGCAGGTTCTTGCCCCGTTGCTCGCCAAATTCTTATTTTATCCCAAATCCCATCGTGTGTTTTGGCTATTTCAATAATTCGACAACAGGCGGAAAAGCGTTGTGTTGGCGGGGTCATTCTCAATCTTGCATGAATAGCAGCTTGTTCTTTTGCAAGATTGGCATATTCGGTTCTTAATAGTCGTATTGAAAAAGGAGCATTGATAAATACCTGTTCAACAGGAACGGAATCAACCGCCTTGATTTTTGACAATGGTACACCGCCAATAGACTCATTTTGTTTCGTTTCTTTGGACATTCTTTCCGCAACAAAAACCATTTTTCGGTTTCGAGTTTTGAGTTTTTTCAATTCCCAATCCAACTTATCTTTCCAAAACTTCTTCGGGTATTTATTTTCAAGCTCGTTTTTGAGGTCTTTTAAATAAGCTGTCCCGCCGTTTTGGATATAGTTCTGAAGCAGGATTTTATATTCGTTTGCTGTCATAAAACAAAAATGCCCTTAAATGCAATTGCAAATAAGGACATTTTAAAATATGTACAACATGGAATTTCTAAACAACAGCAGCAATACGAAGCGTGCCACTAAAAATCGGTGCAATTTTGCCCGTTCCACAAGCGATTTTGTACTCACCGCCCGCACGGTCGCCAACCGTTTTTCCTTGAGTTAGTGACAACTCAGTGAGGTATGCTGGGTCGTCATGTCGCCCAATTATTCTCAGATTATCGTTTCGATCTTTCACCGCAACGATAACATAAGCATTCACGAAATTACTCGCAAATGATAATTTATCTTTCAAAGTCGATGCTAAGAAAAACCCTAACTCATTAGAAAATGCTTGTCCGCCAATTTCGCCTACAAGTGCGTTTACCAATTCTGCGGAATCGACGACCACAGGAATTGTTCTGAAATAATCATCGTCACTCGCAAAAGTGAAATCGCCAGTCATAATCATATCGGCACCAGGATCTGCTGCATCAAAAGCCGCAGTTGCAGGAGTCACTGTAACTCCTGAGCGGTTAATGATAAAGAGTTCCATTCTGTGGCCTGCGGGGTTGGGGCTACCCTCTCCGCTTGTAACCGTTACTAAATTCATTCTATTATATTGAAATTCAATAAAATGCTTTATCAAAAAAACGTTTTATTAAATGATAATTGAAAAATTAAACTTCTTCCTCTACTACTTCTGCTTCGTGATGTCCAGTAACGATGATTAGTTTCGTTTCCGACTCAATTAATTGCGTCATCAACTCTTTATCCTTGATAATTTCGTTTTTGTGTTTAATATTACCGTTTAAAGACAACTTACTTGAATGACCTTTTTTGAAAGCATATATATTACCGTCGTCATGCTTGTACTCGCCCTCCAATTCCTCTGGAACTTGGACTCCTTTTTTTGCTAACAAGGCTTCTAATTCTTCAATTCTCGCAGCGTCTTTTGATTTTCTTGCCATTTTTTGATTATGATAATAGGCAGTTATTAAGTATAACTTAACAACTGCCTAAAGATTATTTAATTATTTTTTATTTACTCAATGTCACCGTCAGACATATAGACTAATGAAGGAATTGCAAACCCAACGGCTTCGTGCCAATCTGCCATAACATGTACGGCACGTTTTTCACTTTCGATAGTAAAATTCAAACGTTGTGCAGGATCGCGCTGGTCATACAAGCGAATCATGTTCCAAGACGGCGTTGTAAAAATACGTTGCTTTGATGCCATTGAAGGCAATCCAACGATTGTATGATTCGTGAAATCAATCTTTGCATTTTGCGTGGTTGGATCGTAATTCATGTTTTGACCGTAACTCGCACGTCTATCACGAGCTGCCCATTTTCGGATTGTGTCCGACATAAATACCTTCATTTCTTTCTGCTGCCATTTGAACGGCAACGCATCGTGAAACGTTTCTATTTTGTCGAAAGCGTTTGCAGTAGTGATTGTGCCGAGTGCGATGGGCGTGATAACCGATGCGGTATCGTAATCATTCATTTGCTTTTCAAAACCATCGTAACAATCCGCTGCATCTCCTGCCGTACCCGCACTTGCGATAGCTTTGTAAACACCCGTGTAAATCATTTCCGTTTCCCGGTCTTCTTGAATTTGTGGAACTACCATTTTGTCGATGATGTATTTGACAATTGGATAGTCTTTCGGCTCTAATTTCTCATCTGCCAAAAATCCCAACCAAGTATCCATAATTTCGTCAGGATAAATCGTCATGTCGATTTTACATCTGCGAACTTGGATTTTTTGAGCTGTAAATGCAGGTGCTCCTTTTGCTGTAAATGCTTTTTGAAACGGTTGCGTAATTGAAGTGATTTCAGCAGAACTCATTTGATATTCTCCTTTTGCATTCACAACCGTTTTACAATATTGGCTTGTGACGCTATCTTGAAAAATATCTTGTGCGATTTCACGTTCGTTTTTCACAATGAATGATGACATTGTGCCTGTAAAATCGTTCATGTTAATTGTGTTTGACATGTCTTTTTTTTATTTTTAAATGAATATAATGAACAGGGGTTACTTCGCTTTTCGAGCGTCCGCCTTTGACTGTAATTCTTTTTCAAAAGCAGTCATGTATTGTTCATTGCCCAAAGGTGTATTTTCTTCGCCCGATATAGCTTTTGCAGCAGGAGCTAAATCCGCAACAGCATCGACTGTTTCTTGCATTTTAGTTTGTTGCAACTCAAAAGCATTGATTTTTTGATTCAAAGTGTTTTCCATCTTGGTAAATTTTGTGTCAATTGCCGCCTGTAATTTCGTTTCCATACCTTCACTTGCTTCAAAGTGTGCATCTAACTTTCCGATTGCTTCTTCATTAAGTGAAACATTGCCGTTTTGGTCTTTTTCTAATGCTGAGAAGCCAAGAAAAGCCGCAACTTTTTTTCCAAAATTCATATTTGTAGTTTTTCGATTTTTATTTTTATTAAAAGTTTTTCTATGATTTAAGCCTTGCTTTTCTGCGTATTGTAGAATTTCCGCCCAACTTTTTTTCCCGTCTATTAATCCTTTCTTTTTTGCTTCGGTCGCCATATAGGTTCCGCCTGTAAAAACCGAATCGTCAACATTTGGACGCATCGTTTTAACCGATTTGAAAAACGTTTCTGCAAAAGGATCTAACAAAGATTTCTGAAGCGGTTCGGTATCTCCATCAATTGCCTTCTGAAAAAGTGCATTTTTGTCTGTTGAATATTTTGAATAAATATCCGTAATATCTAACCCCTGAGAAGCATAATATTTTTTCCAATTCGCAACCGTTACAAATACACCGATTGAACCGATAATATCTGTATCCTGTGCCGCAAATATTTCGTCAGCTGCACAACTAATTCCATACGCCGCACTCGCATTCAAGCCATTGTACCAGGCAAAAACGGGTTTCGAGATTTGACCCCGAATAAATTCAGCAACCGAAGCAATATTTGTCGCTTCACCGCCGCCCGAATCAATGTCTAAAATGTGAGCTAAAACGTTTGGATTATTGTCTGCTTGCTGCATTGTTCGCATTAAAGTCAAAGTTCCGGATGGGCCACAACTTTGATCCTCTTTTGTAATCATACCTTTTATAGGCGTTACAAAAATGCTATTCGGCTGTACTGAATCATATTTAACATCATAAGAATCTACAACCGTAACGGAATATGGCATAAATTCCGATTTTGGAACATCGTAAAAATCAACCGCTTCGCCTTTTAGTAATTTGCTCAAAATTGGTAATGATGCCGCCTGCGTTGCTGCATCGACACTCCAAACACCGAAAAGAATTGACCGTAATAATTTTGGATTAACCATTTTTTTTATTTGATACAATAATAAGGTGTATAAAAAACAGTAATAAGGACGTTACACCGTCACGACAGGCGACTTTCGCAACGTTTGACCAGTGAAGATTAAAGAATGTGACGGGAAACCTTGAAAGTCATCACCCGACGCAAAAGAACTTGAAAATGATAACGGTTGGTCTAATGAACCTATCAAAACATTAACACCGAGGCGCAATGGAACAATTACAATAAACCGATGCAATGCCATTTCTTGCAATTCATCTTTTATATTTTGGTTGAAATTCGGCAAACGTGTCTGAATGTTCTGGTCGAATAAAACCCCTTCTTTACTATTCTTTTGACTTTCTGACCAAGATATTTTTGGAAAAACAGGAGCGGAAAACCAAGCCTTACCCGCTTTTAATCCAATTTGCGATTTTAATAAATTATTCAAAATACCATTCGGGTAAGTTGAAATATCCGCAATCGGTAAGTATTGAATCACTTTAACACCGCCTGCCAAAGCACCGCCTGCCATTTCAAAATTCGATAAACCTATCATATTTGTATGTTTTGAGTAAAAATGAGATTGTTATATCAAATAAAAAAGGCTATCAATTTTCAGTTGATAGCCTTTTTTATGTCTTATGCCGTTTCAAAATCTTTAATCAAAATCTTCCTTTCGTCATTATGTTGATTTATCAACGTATAAAATATCTTATAAAAATCATTTTTAAACAAATACATATTTTTGCACACGTACATTATATAATAGTGTGCCGTGCTACGACTCACATCAAAATAAGCTGCAATATCCCTTTCTCGCATTTCGCAGCCCCAGTATAACATGGCCGCCAGTGCTTTTTTGGCATATACAATGTCTTTTTGCTTATTTTTGCGCAATACGTTTTCTATGTCTATATTTAATACCTCGCAGCTTGTATTGATAATCCCGTCAAAATCTCTTAGCATTGCGATAAAGTGTTTTGCGTTTTGCTCGAAAACTAAGGGGACAATAATAGTATCGGAATTAGAGCAAAATAATACGTTTGAGTTGATTTTCTTTGATAAACTTACAATTTGTTTCCTTTTTGCTTCTTTTAATCGAAATCTGTAAAAATGCTTTTTTGCCGTATCCATTTGCAAAATTCCATCATCCAAGCTATATTTTGACATATAATTTTGGATGGCGGTTGCGATTGGAATATCCATTTCTGTCTGAGCTGCAAGGTAGATTGACATTTCATTCATTACCGCTTCGTGTAAATGAATTCCAACTTTTTCTGACAGCTTCAAATCATTTTTTGCAACAAAACAAACTTCGCCTTGCTTATCTTTCAATTTATTTGATGCCTTATTCGGTAGCAATAAAGTTTTAATGAATTTTTTGTGAATAGATTTATCCAATATGAATTCGTATCCATACGTATTCAAGATTACATGAGCAGCAACCAAAGAAGTGTAAACTTTTACTTTCATAATGTTACCTTTATAATGAAATACATTAATAAGATTATAAAAATAACACTTTTTTGATGAAATTATCATTTTTTTGATAATAAAAAAAGGGAATTCCGTCACCGAAACTCCCTACTTACTGGCTCAAAACAAAACCCAATATTATTTAAACCAATGATCATATCCTAACTTCGCTGCCAAGATGGTTATTGGAGCAAATAATATCGCTGTCCTTCGCCTTGACTTCGCCTTGCTTTTTTCCAATAATTTGTCTTTTGCTTTTGCAGTTTCTTCTAAAGAACCAATCTCGTATTTCTGCTTTTCAACGAGCAACTCTATCTTTTTAATTCGTATTCGAGATTCATTAATTAGGTTGGTTTTGTCCTGAATACAATTTCCATAATTCGCTGATTGAATTGCAATTTCATTTTCCAAAAACCGTAGTTTTTTTTGAAGCTCGTCAATCAAGCTATCACCCGAATTATTTTCCACATAAGCCAACGCCCGAAATGTCAATTCATATAAATCTTGATTAATGACAAAAGCATATTTTGGCAAAATATGAACCGTGTCACCTTCCACAACTTTCAAAATTCCTACACCTCTGTAATTGAAAGTTTGAGATTTCCCTGCAAAGGCGAATAGTAAAAATAATAATAATAGCTTAGTTTTCATATCTTATATTTTTTTTACTATTTAAAATTGCAGCTCGTTCGTTTTCGTTCGCTGCTTTTAATGCTTCGATTCTATTATTAAAATCTCGCAACGCATTTTGGTAGTCCTTTTCTGCTTTTAGCTTATCTGATACTTCCTGCTCGATGACCAATTTTTGATTTCTAAACTCCGTATCTAAATCAAGTACTTCAATCGTCAATTCGTCATTCGTGAATTTAAGCGATTCAATTGATTTTTTTTGGGCAACGTTGAGCTCCATCAATTCCTTGTTTTGCTCTTTGAGGTTGATGTATCCAACCACGCTGAATAGGATAAAAAGGCCTAAAACTACAAAACCCACATTTTTTAATTTGCTAATAATACTCATATCAATATTCATCATGCTATCCTGTTTTGATTAACAATGATTCAAAAGTAAAGCCTTCCGAAATCGCAACTTAGGACAGAATAATTAAGAAACATATCAAAAAACAGGCTGTAAGTGTTGCAAATGAACAAGATACATTTTGTATCTTCCCATGTTACATTTTGTATTTTCCCATGTTACATTTTGTATTTTCCCATGTTACATTTTGTCAACACATAGAAAGGAGTTATTATTTATTTATAATTATTTAAGATTTAGTTGTAGTTGTGCAACACTCGAAAAATCCCATTTTTTGGTTTTGCAAAATTATATTTGGTCGAATCGGTCGAAATCGAACAACTCCATTTACAAAAAATTTTTTTTCTTTTTCTCGGGGGCGCGCGCGGATTGAAAGCGAAATCGGGTTTTGGGTAAGGTTTGATTTTACATTTTTTATTGAATGGTGGTTGTGGTTTTGGGCGAATAGGGAACGTTTAAAAAATTCGATAAAGCAGCATATACTAAAGTCATTACAATTGCTTAAATAGAAAGAAAAGTGGCAATAAGAAAAGATGCGAGGTTCGGGAATAGTGACGTTGCGATAAGCATTTGTAAGAATATGCGGTTTTACATTTTTTTTGCTATTCTTTGTTCGTTTTTAAGAGGGTAGAGAGCGTTTAAAAAAAATAGCGAGGTATCGGAAACTAAAGTCATTAAGTCGCTTATATAGATAATAAAAAAGCCGTTTCCGAATGAATCGAAAGCGGCTGCAAATTATTTTTCAAACGAATCCAATGCTTTAGCAATTAGAGCAATCGGTTGAATATTCCTACCAGGATCACCTTCAATAAATGCACCTTTAAAATATGCGTTGCCTTGAATCTTTACTGCTAAATCCAATCGTTTCAAAGAAATATATGTTGTCATATTCTTCAAATTCTTCAATAACTGAATCTGAATGTGCTTGTGAAACCTTTGCGATTAGGTCGTTATCTTGTACTTTTAAGAAGTAGATACCTTCTTGTAGTAGATGGAAGCTAACGAGCTTCTCTAAGAGTCGAAATAACTCTTGACGTTTTGCAATACGTTTCATAAAAATAATTTGATTTGATTTGGTGCGATAACATCAGGAAGAACAAAATCTGAATTAATATCAAAACTCGAAGTTGTTTTTATGTCTGATAAATCCATATTTACCGAAATATCCATATCTATTTGAATTTCTATTTTTTTGCCACAATTACAATCAATTTCTGTATTTGTAACATCGCTTTGTCTGTCAGATTCATCGAAAGATGAAAAATAATCATCTGTATCTACATCGTGACTTTGCCGACAATTTGGGCACTTTATTTTTATAGACATTATTTCCTATTTTAAAAAAGTTACAAAAAAAGCCGTCCCGAATCCTCGAAACGGCTTATAACCTAACCCTAAATAACAATATTTTTAAAATGGCAGTCCGTGTTCCGAAACACACCATTGATATTTATATCCTACGTAATTACCGAAAAAATCAAGTCCTGTTATCTTAGCAACCTTCTCCGCAAAATCTTTATCGTTTGTATCTAACTCGTTTTTGACAAAATTGAGTTCGTATATTACGCCCTTAAATTCGGCAGTTTGGGCGAGTTCCATCGCTGCTGCTTCTAATTTACCACTCATCGTTTATTCTGTTTTGTGATCAGGTAACGAACCTTTCTACCCTCTATAATTTCCTCACATTTGCCGAAAGTCAGCTCTGCAATCTTGTGAGCGACACCTATGTCGTAAGTAGACTGTAATGGCTTCGCTTTGAAGCTCGTCTTTTGCTGCTTTTGCTGCCTGTCTTAGTGTCATTATAAGCTATTGAATAAGTCAATAAACGCACTAAACGCATTGCTACGTTTACGTTTTTCATTGCTTTTCTTATAAGAATCTTCTTTTTTCAATTTCGACCCTTCTGCGAGTCGGTTCTTGAATTGCTTGTTGATTAATTTCGGGTCGAATCTGTCAGGGTTGTCGATAAAGTATTCATTTTTTGATACTGCATAAAGCAGCCAATCAAGTTCCCAAAGCAACTCTTTCGCCGATGGCATTTTGCCATTCTGCACGAATAGATTATCACTTGCTTTTAGTATTATTTCCCTGAGTGCAGTTAAGGTTCTTTTGTCGAAGTCTTTCGATTTGAATGCTACCGCAAAGGCATTTAAGAAGTGTGCGTCAAATGCAGTCGTTCCAATGCTTTCCAATTCTGCTTCTTTTATATTATTTTTAGCTGCTAATTTTTTGAATTTTCTTTCGATTTCTGATTCATTCGCACCGTTATCGTTCGTTTGCGTTGTCGTTTGCGTTTGCAACGGGGTTACTTGTTTCAATGCGGCTGCAAGCGGGGCAGGTTTCTGTGCTATTTGTGTTGTAGATACTTCTTTATCTATTGCTGTTTTAGTTGCTGTTTTATTGTATTTCTTTTTCGATAGCGTACTCATCATTTCAATAATATCTTTTTGAAATATCTTTTCGTTAAGACAGTAGCGATATGTTTTATCCCAAGCAAATTTGTTCATTTTGCTCGACACCTCTATAATTTCTTGCTCCAATAGTGGAGCAATCAAGTACCCTAACTGTCGCACGGACATTTCAGGCAAAACTTCGTCTGAAACGATTTTCTTATAACCGCCTTCTACGTAAACCCAGCACTTTCCATCAACAATATTTTTTTCGTTGATGCGATTCGATGCGGTGAAGTAGATTAATTTTTCAATAAAGCGTCCTGCATTGCGACCGTACTGGCGAGCTAAGTCAAGCCTTTGGGTTATAAATTGATGATTCGGATTCATGCTCATAGTTATTAGGTATTTAGGTAAAATGGTTTTCTAAAACATTTCAATATTTATTACATTCGTTAATAACTTCGTTTCATTATCTAATAGATTTTCATCTATTAATATCGAAAATTCAGACTTGATCAACTTGACGGTTTTCGTCAAATCTTTCAATCTATTTTTACAATACTGAGCAAACTCTTTTAATGCAGCCGCTTCAACTTTTTGCTGCCAAATTCCACATATCTCGACCTCTTGCAGTCTTAATCTCGCTTTTACGTAGAATTTTTTAGACTCAAAAAACTCTTGTTTATCTATGTAGCAACCGTTTTGATGTCTTTTACACATCGTTTCGTGGTTGTCATTGTCAGCGAGTTCGCTGTGTAATTTCTGTGCAATTGCGTATTCGTAAGCTATGATTGCTGTTACTTTAGTCTGTGCCATTTGTACTATAATTTCTGTTTGTAAATTAACGACTAACTTGATAATTAAACTAAGACCTAAAAATCAGACGGCTCTCACCGCCTGAAAACCCAAAAAATAAACATCTTTAAATCAACCTTGGATACCGTTTCCAAGGTATTCGATGTTTGAAAATTCGCACATCGTCATTATAATAGCTTCTACTATTTTCGATTGAAACTTATCTGACATAAGGAAGCAGGCTTCGCTGTAATTGTCAAAGAAGCCTAACTCAAGTATTGCAGCAGGCATGGACGTTGCTTTCAACGTCCAAAAGTTTGACTTTTTAATGCCTCGCTGATGCCATTCAGGCAAAAAGTGTTCGACATTTACTTTCAATCTTTTCGTAAATGCTTCCATTTCCGAACCTCGATAAATATGAGATTCCATTCCGCTCGCAACTTGTTTCGCTGCATTTTCGTATTCGTCAGCGATTGAATATTTATTCTCGTTATCAAAAGCAGTTGCGTTGTGGTCAATCGTAATTAATGCCGTTTTGCCAAGTTGCTTTTCAAATCTGTTCGCTCGATTAGCACGCTCCATTAATCCAATGTCTTGTATTTCAGGAACCAGGACTTTATAGTTGAGTCCGAGTTGGTTGCACCGACTTACGAGCCGTGCAACTATCTGTCTATTAATCTCATATTCGTAAATCGTGAATTCACCGTTTGGCAATTCCTTTTTAAATGTTTTACGCTTTCCTGCTGTATTGTCACCGTGTGAATTATTCAAAATCCAAGTTTCGACGCTCAGAATCCCTTGCGGCTTTTTGTTCGTATTCTCTTTTGTTGCACCGTCAAATCTTGCTAAATCGTAATACTCAATCACGCTTATCAATTTTGCAGCATACTCTTCATCGTCACCGCCATAATTCGCCCGTTGCAATTCCTCCGCCCAACAGGCGTAATCTTCACATTTGAAACAAGCCGTGTAATAGATTCTTTCTGCTAAAAACCTCGAGTGACTGCGGAATGAAAACCAAGGTGTTTGGTAAACTGCAAACTCGCCTTGCTCAATCAAATCAGGATTCAAGCGGCAATCAACTTCATGAAACGTCACATCGTTTTTGCACTTGACGCCGAATAGATTCTTGAAGTTTATAGCATTATACGAGGTGCCACCGTCTGATTCAAGTATTGCCTGCGATAAGGTAATAGAAGCGGGTATTCCGAAGAGCCTTTGCTCTTCGATTGCGATTTGAGAGTAATGTTCGGCAAATTGTTGCTTCTCGTTTGCGTTCGCAACGAGCTTACTGAATACTCGATTATTAACTCCCCGCCCGATTCTTGCACTGCTTTCACCGTCTCCAAAATCAGCTGCAAATGCTGTTGCTCTATTTTTTTTTTGCTCCGCATCGAAAGGCGAAGTATTAAGATCTTTTTGACACCCTGCTAATATTGTGATGCAAATGATTAGCATCATTACTTTTGTTAGATTTTCCATACTGTTATATTTGTTGTTGATTGTTTGACAATTTTTTTTATTAATAAAGGCTTTCTCCGGATCTAATATGTTTAATCACATTTGCTAAAATTACATTTGTTACAGGAAGGAATAAACACTCGATAAGGTGTAAAAACCATCTGAAATTATAGACTACGTCCATCATTTCTCCTTCGTTGTTCGTTGCTCCAAATATTTCTTTGTGTATCGCCATGGATGCGAATTCAGCCGTGCAGAAAAACAGTATTAGTGCTATGTGTTGCCATTTTTTCAAGTGATTCGTAAAGAAGGTCGTAATTGCCATCATCGAGCCGAATAAAATTGACATCAATACGATATCAATTGACCATGTTTCTTGTGCAGAACCTAAAAAGAAAATGATTCCTGTCGTAACACCTGCCAAACCCAAAATCCAATAAAGGATTTTTCTGATTAAGGTTTTTTGGCTTTTCATCTTTTCAATATGTGGAATGTAAGTCGATTCTAATTCCGTGTAAGTCGCTTTTAATTCCGTGTAAGTCGCTTTTAATTTCGTGTAAGTGCCTTCCAAATCGACGTGCTTTTTATGTAAGCCACTATTGCTTTTTTGTAAGTCGGTGTAAGTCGTTTCCAATTTCGTGTAAGTGCTATGTAAGTCACTATTGCTTTTTTGTAAGTCGGTGTAAGTCAATTGAAGTTTCGTGTAAGTCGAATCTTCGCTTTCATTCGCTTTGCGTATGTCGTTTAATCGACTTACGTTGATGCTGTTTTCTGCTTTTTTTGCTGCTAAGTCTTTTAGTGCTTTTTCTGCTCTATCGTCTGCCTCTTTTCTTAATCTATTTGCCGTATTTAATTCTTTTTGAGAATTGTTGTCGGCATCATAATACCCTCTTAACTTCGTAGCTATACTATCGTTAGCCGTTCTTAACTCTTGTATTTTTCTTGCTTGAGACTCTGAATCTCTTTTCAAAATTGGTAGTTCTGAAGCTGCATTTTGTAGCTTCATCTCAAAGTACTTTTCTTGTACCGTGTAAGCCGTTTCTGATACCTCTGTAAGTGCTAAAAGCGACTTACATTCGTAGTAAACAGAACGCTCAATTGTTACTTTTTCAGCGAGATTCACTTCCAACTGTCGCTGTAAGCGATTGTGGTGTTTTACCTCGTTTAGGTCTGCAAGCTTCTTGATTCCGGAAAACGGGAATAAGATTTTTCCGTTTTGCTCAACAATTTCAAATTCTATCTCGTTTATTTTCAGTATCATTTTCGTTTATTTTTTGACTTACACGACTTACATAAATTCAAATCGACTTACATGCTCACTTACACGACTTACTTTCTAAGTACCAACTGATGCTAATTATTAGCGAGAGAAACAAAGCCATTGAGGTTATTAGTGTCATAGTTTTGCTTTTAGTGCTTTGAATTCTATTGTCAAACATGAAATCACAAAAGCGTTATGTGATTGAATCTTTTGTTTGAATTTTTTAAATTCTTTGATTGGAAGTCTATATGACATCGAATCTTGATCTTCTTTTTTCGTGCTGTAATGAACTTCTATACAAGTGATTTGACTCTCGTCGAGTATCTTATTTTCTGCTTTCAAGTTTTTAATCTCGTCATTGAGTTCTTGAAGCCTTTCGAGTGTTTTAGTTTTTTTACACATTTATATAACCTTGTTTCCTTGCGAAATTAGGTCGATATAACCCTCGAACCTTTTTAGTATATCATTCTTATCATCGTCATTGACACCGTAATCATTCAACAAAAATTCCAAGCCTCTGAATAATTGTATTTTTTCAACGCTTGTAAAAGACTCTGATACCGCTTCCTTTTTGTAACTATCGTTCGCCTGTAAGAAAGCTCTCCATTCTTCCGTTTTGTTTGAATGGATTTTTTCGCCATGTTTTAGTGCGTTTTTTCTTGAGATTGCTCTCAATAAATCCCGTGCCTCGTTTGATTTTTTTGGGGCGTGTTTCCAAACTTTGAAAACTGCCGCCATGAAATCGTTGTATGATATTTGCATTTTTTGGTATTTGATTAATCGTTTAGAAAAGCAAATGGAGAAACGCCGCCGTCATAGTCTTGAAAACCTTCCAAGTTGCTAAGTGCTTCACCTTCTTTGATTGTGTTTCTATTTTGTTGCCGTGCCTTTCTTCTTTTCAAGTAATAAGGCACGGTGTACTGAACTTCTAATATTTTGCAATGTCCTGAAAGCATCGTTTTAAAGATATTCTTCCGAGCAAAAGTGATTATTTCTGAAATTGGACCAGGCTTTTGATAGGTGTATGGAATAATGTATGTTTTCGACTGGCTTCCAGTTTGTATTTCAACAAGTATTTCAGACAAAATCAATAAATCTTCCATGTAAGTGATTTTTAAAAAGAAAGACGGTGAAAATCAATTCACCGCCTTTCATAACCTTATGAAAAAGAGAATTCTAATTTGATAATTTGACCATTTCTTCCCGAATCTGTTTTAACCTTTTCAACCTATCTTGGAATACTTGCTCTTTGGTGCAAAAGTTTTGATTCATTGCCTGAATAATTTGTTGTCGTTCGGTAATAAGTTGACCGAATCGCGTTATTGATTTGCTCATGTAGCTTTTACTTTGTTGTGAATAAAATAAGTGCAGCGGCTACCTCCATTCGGCTCAATCCTTATCCTTGCCGCTGCACTTGTATATATCAGAAATTAATCAAAATCCTTTTTGTAAAGAAAAAGCGGGGAGTAGGCAACCGCTTTTTATTTAAGAACCTATTTTAAACTTAATTGAGAACAATTCCTTTGAATTTTTTCCCTTATTCTAAATCCTACTATTTGAAACGGCTTGGGAGTTGAACCCAATTTAGACCTTGCAAAATGCTTTCCTACCGTTTTCCTTTTTTTCGCTCTGCTAATTTCTCGTCATAAACGTCATGCGAACGCTTTGCCCTATTAGTGTTTCATCAAGTACCTTATCTCCTTTGAGATAGAATTCACACTATTATGCAAATTAGTTTCAGTTTAAATGCGAACTACCTATTTTCTCTTTTTCAAGATGTACTGAATAAGATACTAATTCAGCATAGCGTATCGGTATTTGAAACGGCATCAGGACTCGAACCCGACTTACGATGAACCTTTATAACATCTTGCCGTTTTCCAACGTATTTTTTTGTGCGGACTCAAACCGTAAGAACCTCGTCAGGACTTGTATTTTCAAAAATTACTGCGAAAATGTGACGGTCAGCCTCTTAATTCCAACCGCCTACAACAATCTAAAAACGCAGCAACTTTTATATTTTGATGGCTTGTTTGGAAATCAACGGATTCCTAAGAATCCGTTGATTTCCTTAACCAAATTAAACCAAATTATGATTCATAATTCACACGTAAGTTGGTAATTCTTCTATTCTGTATAAATAGCCCGTTTTGCGTTGTAATCTTTCAGGATTAACGAAAACCCAGCCTTGGTCGTAAATCCTTGCTATGTCGTCTAAGAATGATTTATCATTGCAGTATATGCAATCTCCTTCTTTTTGATAAGCCGGTGTTGTTTCTTTGTTTGCAGTCACCTCATCTAATGCCTTTGCTAAGTTCATTTTTTTGGTTTTAAAGAGTCGTCCCGATTTTATACCAGAACGACTTTTTTATTACACAATACAAAACCCTATGTCTTTGATTTTTTTAAACTCGCTTCATTCACTATCACTTTTGAAGCGAGCCTTGGAAAACATTACTAAACCATTGTGCGTAAGGGCTTTCTATGACCTTTTTGCGTTCAACTAATGCGAGTTATAGATTTCAAATAAGTAGGTTATCTGTGACTTATACCATTTTGATAGAAATGATATATGAATTGAGCTATAAACCTTACCTAAAATTGTTGCTCAAATCAGACACTTGTCCGTTTAAAATCAAATCACACTAATATCGCATAGCTTTTCCTTACCAGCTTTATGTGTCGCTGTATCGAAGGAATTGAACCTTTTTTAAAGCCTTTAACTTTAGATACAATCTCGCACTTTTGCGAGATGAAAAAATATAGGAAGCAACTAAATCACTCCCCATCACGTCACTAAAATCACATTATTGTTAATTCAACTAATATTTATATTATAAATTAGTAGCTTGCGTCTTTACGTATTCGAGCATCATCGCTCTAAGCCGTGTATCGACCTCACTACGATACTTCTTTGCGGCTCTTTTTCCAGTTATAATCCCTGACACATAGTTAATTGGAATGTCCAATTCCAGTGCTATTCGACTGTAAAAAGAACTTACTTCCTCCTTTTTACTTACAATCTTTTTTGCAATCTCGCCCAACAAGTTCAAATCATAACTTTCTATATCCTCAGCTGAAAGGGAATCAACATCTTCTACTGTGACTATTATCTGTTTATCTTCTGTTATTATCATTTGTGTTTTGTTCTGTTACAATGTATATAATGTATCTTTGGTAAAATGATGAAACAAATGTATAATAATAAAACTAAAAAACAAACTAAATTAGTTTAATTATTAGTTTAAAAATATAATTTTTATTATGTCTATATATAACTTGTTGATTATGAATAGCAAACTAAATGTTGTTAATCAAGGTTTTTTGCTGAAAAAGATTAGAAAAGAACTTGATTTATCAGGAAATGACTTTGCCGAACCCTTGGGGTTTACAGGCGCGTACCAATATAATTTGGAAAAAGCGGCGAAAATTCCTAAGAAAATCGTAAAAAAAGTCGTAGAGATTTTTCAAATAAATGGTAATTATCTTGAAACTGGCGAGGGCGAAATGTTTCAAAAAAAGGAGGGGGAGGGAGAACCTCAAATAATAATTGAAGGCGACTTAAAAGAGGATTACAAACAGATTCTTTTGGAGGCGAAGAAACAAACGAAACTGTTGGAGCAACAAAACGAATTATTTAAGCAGTTTTTAGAACATCAAAATCGTGATAAATATGAAAAATCGCATTAATAATCGCATTAAAATCATTGTGATTTTAGTATTATTTTTTCAAAACTGTGTCAGCAAAAACGAGAGTGCAGGTAGGCGTTTTGACAAGCTGGGCGACGAAGCACCGCACATGGATGCTTATGATGATTTGATTATTAATAATTTAAAAGCTAAAAACGAATATTTTGATAGCTTAAACGAGGTCAAACAGCACTAAAAGTGTGTCAGTTTGATGTCAATACAGTGTCACTTAATGCAAGTTAAGTGATTTGAAAGCCTTAAAAATGGATTTTAGGTGTGGAATAGCTGTTTTTTTAGCTGTTTTTAGGGGTGTTTAGAATCCCTCTTCCTCCGCAAAGTGGCAAAAAGTGTTTATATAAACGCTTTACAGGAAAACAGTAAGAAAAACGGTGTCACTTGCGTGATGCCTTTTTTTTTGTCCGCTGCTTAAAATCTTTATTCTAATATCATGAGAAATCTATTAAAATATCGTCCTTGTGAGCTGGTGCAAGGCAAAAAAAGATGGTATATTAAGTACTATCAAACTAATCCGAAAACAGGGAAATGTGAGCGGCAAAGGGAAACGCATAGCATTAATCGAATTAAATCTTTGAGTGATCGCCGAGCGATTGCTTTTGATTTGATGTTATTGATTAATGAACGACTTGCAGATGGTTATCCATTTGGGGACCATTATGGCGAAAACATCGAAACATTACGATTGAAATTGACGAATATATTAGATTCAATTGAATTTGCTTTGCAACTCAAGCTAAGTGAATTTGATAATGATGATTCAAAAAAAGGCTACAATAATAAGGTAGCCGTTTTTAAAAATTGGATAATCGAGCGAGAATATCACGAGCTTCAAATTAAAGATTTTGAAGTTTTGCAGGTTCGAGAATTTCTAAATTATTTGTTGCAGGTTCGCAAATTAGCAGCTGTCACTTATAATTCTTACATCGTGCATTTGCGTCAGATTTTTAAAATACTTGAGGAACAGTTCTATGTTTCCGAAAATCCATTTTTAGGGCATCGTTATTTGAAAGAAAAGCCAACCAAAATCCGTCTGCGATTTAAAGAAAATCCTCGAAAACGGTTTATTGAAATACTAAAACAGGCGGGCGAAACTTGGCTATTGTTAGCAATCGTTTTGCAATATTATTGTTTTGTTCGTCCAAAGCAGTTGCGATTGCTGAAAGTTTCCGATATTGATTTTCAAAAATGGACGATAGAGCCGCCAGTTACTACGAACAAAAGTGCGAAAGAATTGAATTTAGTTATCCCTAAAGTTGCGCGAGATTATTTGCCAATTTTGCTCAGAAGTAGCAACCAAAATCTTTTTTTATTTAGCAATTTGCAGGAAGGGCCAGGAAGCACGCAAATTGGCAAAAGTGTGATGTATAGACGACATCAAAAGTATTTAAAAGTTTTGAAAGCGGAAGGTCACAATATTGATGGGCTTACTTTTTATAGCTGGAAAGATACAGGCGGTCACGATATGACTTACAAAAATTCAAATATTTCGATTTTTGATGTTCAAGATAGAATGAATCATTCGAGTCCAAAAACGACAAAACGTTACGTTGCGAGTAATGATAGTAGTGCAGATTTTATTCACAATGAGATTTGAAGTTGTGCACTTTCTGCACAAGTTTGTAACGGTAAGCGTTTTTTATATAATTTAACCTTATTATTGTATGTTTTGATATATAATTTTTGGATATAGTTGTGTTTTTTGAAATTATCATTCCGAGGTGTCGCTCGGAATGAAAAGCAGTTGTTAAGTAATCCTTTACAACTGCTTTTTTTATGCTCTGAATTATCGCAAAACTAATAAATATTAATAATAATTATCTCAATACTTGATTTATTAAATAACTTATTACATATTTGCTGTATGAAAGATATAGAGATACTAAAAGATGATTTAAACATTAACAATGTCGAAGCGACACTACTTTATTCGTTGCTTTATCTTAATGAAAGACCAGATATGATTTTCGAGGAAGCAGCTCGGGAATTTGAAAAAATGGGATTAATTTCTGTTTATGCAATCATTGATAAAAAACTCTATATCAATAACACACCTGAGCTTTACATTTATGCAGGTGTGCCGAATCTGAATGAATAAAAAAATTTATCTAAACTATCTCAAAAGCTGTTTTATTAAATAGTTTTTGAGGTGCAAAAATTAAAAAAATGGCTGTAATTAATGCGAACATTTCACTCGTTTAGTGAAGCGAAAAAGAAAATGAATGATTTAGGGTTTAATTCTAAATATGTAACAATTGGTTTTGCCGATGTTATTTTAAAAAAAGAAAATAATCGTACAGATGATGACGGTTACGAAAAGGAAAATTACGATACTTGGTGGACGATTACATTGACATCATCTTATCATGTCCAACAAACTTTACAAGAAATGTATGAAACAAATGGGGATGAATGGCAAAAAAACTAAATGAATGAAAACTAAGAAAACATATCCGTTCAGCGAGAAAGAAGCTGAACGGATTCAAAAAAGGTTTGGTTTGTCTAATCGGCAAATCGCAAAATGGCGTTTCCGAAATAGCTTTCCAAAAAAACTTTATGAGGGAACTTATAACCTCGAAAAGATTGCAATTTCTGAAAGTGAAAAATTGAAAGTTTTGAAAATATGCGACTTATTAAGTAAGTCACATTGGGATTGTATCAGCGATTTTAAGCTATATGCAATCGAAAAGAACGAAAGCAACATGTATGAACATGAGTTGATTTCTTTTAAACGAGAGTTGACGAATTTGACGAACGAACTGAAACAATATAGGATTACAAAAAACGCAAAACACTTGAAATCTTTTCTTGAAAATAAAAGAGTTCAACACATGAAATTCTTTTATTATCAAAACACTTTCAGTAAGTTTCATTCACAATTGATTTATGAAGCAATCTTAAATCAATCTAAAATATTAGAAGATTACAAAGAAGCAATATCAATGATGATTGATATTAGACTCGAATTTTTTACTTTTTAAATAACACGACATGAATTGTTACACACATAGCGGCTTATTTCATGCTGACGAAGTTTTTGCATTTGCGATATTAAAGTTCGCAAACATCTGTGATAAAGTCGTTCGGTTAAAGGATATTTACAATATCCCAAAAGACGGAATCATAGTGGACATTGGGCGAGAGTATGACGGTGTCAAGAAGTTTGACCATCATCATTGCTTAATTTTGCGTGACGACGAGAGTTGTTACGCAAGTGCGGGATTGATATGGAAGCATTTTGGTAAAGATGCAATTCGGAATTCTACTCAAATAAAATCGACTGAAATCGTTGATTTTGTTCATGCTAAAGTAGAACAGAAAATAATTATTAGCTTAGACTCGCATGATGCTGATGCAGAATTTGAGTGTGTTGGTAAAAATAGAGTTGGCGAAGTTGATATTTTTACTTTATCAAATGTAATTTCTTCATTCAATAGCTTTGATATTAAGAACGATGTTTGCCAAAACGATTGCTTTGAAAAGGCAGCCGAGTTGGCGACTTCTGTTTTAATTTCACAAATACATAGTGCTTATTTTTTATCACAAGCGATGTATGAATTTGATGAAATATCAAATTTTAGAAAAAATGGACTTGTCATTGTTTTAGATAAATTCGTGGATTGGAAAGAAATCGTTTGTGAAAAATATCCAACTGCCTTGTTTGTCATTTCTCCATCCGCACATCCGGGTTCACCTTTTTCAATGATTGCCGTTCCAATCGCTGCAAATTCAAGAAAATTGAAAAAAACAATTCATCGACCGACTTGGTTTTTGGGTTTTGTTCATCAAGCTAAATGGATAGCAGGCGGCAAATCGGTCGATGAATTATTAGACCTTGCAGAATTTAATCTCAACAGTTGGAAATAAAAAAAGGCTTCACATTGATTTGTGAAGCCTTTTTTTTATCATTCCAAATTGCTATCAATTCTTTTCGTTCGATTCTTAATATCCAGCAAGGTATCGTCATTCAAAGCGACAGATGCCGAAATTGGTTTTTCTAAAATAACCGTCAATTTATCAACCGACAATTTCAACGCAATTAGCACCTCGGTATTTTGACCGCTGCTGCTATCTTTTATGTCGGCTGTCAATCCGCCTGTCTGCATTTGTCGCCCTGCTAAAACTTCGAGCGCTGCAATGTGATTGAATGCAAGAGGGTTTCTCACCGTGTTCGCATCTACAAAGTACTCGCTGCCGTTTTCGTTTGCGAGTATCAACTTGGGACCGGAGGGTAACATTCCTGTTTTAGTGCTGCTTCCTAAATATTGCGCGGCATAACTTTTGCCGTCTGTCGCTCCTTTGACATTGTGCATACCTCCTGTAAAACGTTGCGGTACTTTTGTTTCACCAATTGTTTTTTTTGCACTTGCGATATTTGCGAAAACAGTACCCAAACCTGCCGCAATTTTGACTGCCAGGTCAATCGGTGTTATGGAAGTCGAAGCGGCTGCTGCAATAACGCCCGATATAGCTTTTGCAGTATCAAAACCGATTTGAGCGAGTGCTATTCCTTTTTGAAAAGCAATAGCCGCTTCGGATTGATTACCGAACGCATCTATTAAGCTGCTGAAAGAATTCGTAACATTGTCAAATAATTCGCCATATTTCGCTAACCCTTCTTCTTTGAATTTATCCTCAATCGCTGCTTTTTCTGCTTCGTATTTTTCAGTTAAAGCAGTCGTATCAATGCCGTATTTTTCAGCAGCAGCAGTCAATTCACGATGACTCGCTTCTAAGTCTGCCAACTCATTTTCTAAAGCCGTTCCTGTTTCTGCTCGAATTGTTTCCTGCAAAGCGGCTCGTTCTTCAGCATCTTTGATTAGCAAAGCGGCATCTGCTTCGTCCTTTTTGAGTTTTTCTGCTGCTGTTTTTTCTGCTTCTTTTGCTGCAAAATCATCTTTGACCTTTTGAATTGCTTCGAGTTTCAACTGTTCTAATTGTGCGAGTTGAGCGGTTGCTTGTATTTCTGTCGCTTCGTCAATCTTCGTTTCAAATTGAATTTCGATTTGTCGAATCTCTTTTTCCTGTCCTGTCAGTCCGTCTAACTCATTTGCTTTTTGCAGTGCCGCAATATCTTTATTTAACTTTTCAAGTCGTTGTTTCAGTTTTTCAGCTGCTTCTGTCGCCTTTCTTTCCGCTTCTTTTATTGCGTCTTCTGCTGCCTTTTCTGCTTCTTTTCGTGCCGTTTCTGCTTCTGATTTCAAGCGTTGACGCAATTCATTAGCTTTTGTAATCGCTGCTGCTGCTGCTGCTTTTTGCTTCTCTTCTTCTATCTTTCGTTTTTCCGTTTCTTGCTTATTGAGTTCCGAAAGTTCTTTTTTTCTGCGTTCGTCGGCATCTTTCTTTTGCTTATTAATTCGGGATTTGGATAAGGCTTCCTTTTCTTTTTGCAGCGTTTCTTCAGATTTGAATAAGTTTTTGATAGATTCCCAAGCCTCTTTTGCTGCTTTCGCAATCGCATCAACTGCATTTCTTACCGTTTCAGAACGTTTATACAACGTAATAAAACCTGCGATTAGTAAGCCGACTGCCGTGATAACGAGACCGATGGGGTTCATTCGCATTGCGAGATTAAAAACCCTTTGAGCGATAGTTGCGACTTTTATCTTACCTGTCAACAAACCTTTTACAGTTGTATAAGCCGTTTCTGCAAAAATCACCGCCCGAATAACACCAACCGCAACGTTTGTCGCTACCGTTTCCGCAATTATTGCAACGGTTTTTCTTTTTGATGCTAACGAACTTGCTATTTTTGAAGCGGTTGCGGTAATTGTTGCGACATTCATTGCAGCGATTACCGTTGTGATTGCGACAACAATGTTCATGTTTTCCTTCATAAACTTCGTCAAATTCATAATGCCATTGACGAAACTTTTTACATTTTGAATAGCACTAATTAAAAGGCTCAAAAACACTGCTTTTAATTGAGTGCCTAAAGTTTGCGTCTTATCAAATATCTCTTGAGTCGCTTCGCTCATTCGTTCTTCTTGAAAAGCAAGTTCTTTTTGAGCGTTGAGGTTATTGATTTGTGCAATTGTCAACCCATCCGTTTCATCTATTAAATCATCTAAATTGCCGCCAAGTTCTTTCAAAGATAAGATGTAATCAACCCCGACTTTTTCACCAGAAGCTCCAAAAATTCCTGCTAAAGCAGTTCCCGTTTCTTGTGAGTCATTTTCAAATAAAGCCATTTGTTTCGATACCGCTTCAATCGCACCACCGATTCCATCTTCTGCAATTATTTTTTTTATTTCCTGTGATGTAATGCCAATTTTTTGAAGTGCGTCAGCGGTTGCTTTTGGCATTTCTCTTAATCGAAGTTGGGCTTCTTCAATTGCTGCAATTCCGTAATCGCTAAATTCACCGCTTTTTGATGCCTTGACAATTTGAGCGGTCAACCCTTCTGCACCGATTCCAATTTCTTTTGCAACAGGAATATATTCCCTTATTTGCTCTAACATTTCGCCGTTCGCATTTCCGCCTGCGATGTAGCCTTTTTCTATAATTTGTAATGCTTCTCCGATACTTATTTTCATTTCGTTAGCAACGGAATTTGCAACCTTGAAAACTTCACTTGCATCATCGCCAAACGTTCGACTCAATGCGATACTTTGCACCGTGACACTCGCCAATTCAGCACCAACCAAATCGCTTGTTTGCTTAATTTCGCGTCTGAGGTTCATGTATTCCTTAGAAACTGCCGCTAAATGTTTACCCATTGCGACTACTGCCGTTGCTGCTGCCCCTGCCATTGCAACGACTGTAAGCGTGCCTATTGGATTAATTGATTCTTTAATAGATTCCCAACCCGACTTAACGCCCCTAATCTGTTCTCTGTGATTCGACAATGTGCCTTTCAGCTCCGACAACCGCTTTACAGCTTGTTCATATTCGGCAGTACCTGGCGTAAGTTCGCGTTCTATTACTCTGTTGAGTTTTCGAGCTTCACTTTTGATATTTTTGATAGATTTACCTGCATCTTCGTCGTTGATGTAGATGTTGATTCGTCTTGTTTCTGCTTTGTTTGCCATTTGTAGATTAATTTTTTAGCAATTTCGCAAGGTTGAAAATGTGATTAAAGGACGTAAAAAAAGTCGTCCCGAATAATCGAAACGACTTTTTATTAATAACTGTAACTGGTGCGAAATTAATCGTTTACAGTCTTATTTTAAACAATTCTTATCCTTCGAAGTTGCATAATTGCATCTGCTAATACTTTAGCTGTTTCGTCTGCTTTAAATTGTGCTGCAAAATCGCCAATTTTTTCATTTTCCGTATCTAAAACAGAACTAAACCAATCTTTTTTTTCTCTAAATTGTCCGTTCTTTTTTCCATATCCTCTACTAACGCCTAATTTAACAAAGATACCTTGCCTCGCAAAAGAGTATCGAATGTTATTAATTAAACCAAATGTTTCTTTTCGAGTTTTGACCTGTAATGACTGCATCAATGCACCTGTTTGTTTCAAGTTTAGCCTTGACATTTCCATCAACATTTTTTGCTTCGTAGCTTTGGCCATCGCTCTGATTTGTCCGTTGTATTGTTCGTCTGTCATGATGCTTTTGATTTTAGAAACAAAGTAAATCAACTGTTGATTCTGAAATACCTTTTGCGTTTGCCTTGAAAGATACTGACTTGACAACCCCAACGACCCTGCCCGCTTCGTGTTGAATTTCCTTGATAGGATTTTCAAAAGTTACAATTTTCAATAAATCTACTGAAGACAAGCCGAGTATTTTTTTTAGATATTTTCCTTGATTTATTAAATCTAATAATTTTTTATTGTCTGTATAGAAGTCGTCAGGCGTTGTGTAATTTTCGCAACTTGGATTAGTGTCGTGTGTGTATTTCAATAGTTTTAATATGAAATCACTATTGAGCGGCTGTTCTACGTAGCCTGTGCCGTAAATCGTTGCAGCGAGAGGGTATTTATTTTTCCCTTCGCCGACTACTTTTGTGTCGTATTTTCTTGCATCGTCCTTCGGGTCTTCCTGTATTTCAATCGTTAAACCCTCGAAAAGTGGGGTGTTCCAGCCGTAAAGTTCCGTTGCTTTGTCTGTCCAATCTTCAGCAGACTGTTGTATAATGTCATTGATAGATTCAATCTTTAATGACTTATTATTTTCAAAAAAAGCGACTAAAAAACTCGATCGTACGACTTCAAATAATTGTGCAGCCGAAATATTCGGAACAAATGTATCTAAATCGAAAGTGCGTTTGAACGCATTATAAAATTCTGATGCTGTCTGTCCGCCAATTTCGCTATCAATCGTTTTAGAATGATGCAAAAACAAGGTTTCCAATTCACTTAAAAATGAACCTTCCAAATTAGCAAAATTCAAAGTCGAAAGGATTTGCTCAAAAATATATCTTAAACTCACATAAGGCGATAAGGTATATTCCCATTCCCCTTTATCGTGTGCCGTATCATTTAGCAAATAATTGCTATTGTAATCATTAATCACGTTTCGATAAACCGTATTCGCTTCGTAAAGTGAGCCGTTTAAAATTCTTGCATACGCTACTTTCAAACTATCCAATGCCGCACTTTTGACATTTGCTAAGTATGAAGTATATGCCGTTTCGTGAATCTCATGCTGATAGTTTGCGACTTCATAAGTCCATTCATAGCTGTGCCACGTTTGAAAATCCGCCGCCAAAAGGATAAATGCTTCAACTGATTGTTGTTGTGTCAAAATAATTGTATCCGAATTGATATAACCGCCTGCCGCTCCTGCATAAGTTGCATTGACAAGTCCTATTAGCGCTGTAATCGCACTTGCTTTTGTTTGCCCTCCAATCGCTGTAATTTCATGTGAAAATATTTCACCATTTATTTTGAATCCGATTTCTGCATTTTTCGGAATTGGTTCTGGTGTATTTTTGAGTTTTAATCTAAAATTGGCAGGAGCGGTCACGACTGTAATTGTTTCTTTCAACACATCTTTTATCGTAATTCTATCCAACTCATTTACGAAATCAGTTGTATAATCCGTAAATGTTAAATCATAACTGTCATTTGTACGGTTGTCAATCTTCAAATATCCTGAAAGAAATTCATTGCCGAAAAGGTAGATAATTGCTTCCATTTTAAAATTAATTACGGTTGTATCTAATCGATATGCGTGATTGAAAATTCCGTTATTAATTGCCGTTGCATCGACTTTGACAGGAAAGGAAAATGCTTTTTTCAATCCCAACTTTGTGAAAATTGGATTCAACAAAGTGAAATTAAAATCAGCATTCCCAAGCTCCAAAAATTGATTGTTTACTTTTATTGATAGCATATCTATTTTGCTTCTGTAATTTCAAAACTAAAACCGTTTATAAAAACATCGTCAACCGCTACTGTTTGCGATTTTGTATTAATAGTGACAGGTATCCAATTTGCATTTTTTAATAAATAAACGAAAGGAGATTTGAAAATATCAATGTGTGCTTTCGCTTCTGATAAGTTGTGAAAAAATCCTGTGTTGACTTTGTAAGATTTTGATTCTGAAAAGTCATAATCAAAAACTTTGAATGCTTGAGGAGTATAATCCTGTTGTAAAATTCGTTCGCTTGTTTGCTTTTGAATTTCCGTCACCTCATCCCATGCACCGCTCGTGCAAAGGATTGTTGGTAAGCCGTAGCGATTGAAATATAAAAATTGATGCTCATAGCGTTGGTAATCTCTATCGACATAGAAAGTATATTGCTGTGAATAAATATTTAAAGGGTCTGATGATTCGACCTGTTGATTGACAATTCTGATTTCAAACTTTTCAAAAGTTGTTGCATCATCGTGAGTCGTTAAGCCAACTGGAACGATTAATATTTCACCCGCCGCAACATTAATCCCGTCGTAATACTTTACCCAATCTCCTACGTCTCCATTCGATGTGTATCGAAATTCAATGTCGATTGTTTTATCTGTTAAATAGTTATAAAAACAAATGAATTGATGTTGTTTAGCAGTAATATATTGAAACGATTGTGTCGATAACCAGGCATTTTCTATGTCGATGTTTTCAAAAAAGGGATCTTCATTTGCAAAATCAAAAGTCGTCAAACCGCCCAAATGTGCTGATTTAGTTGCTGCTTTTGTCCATGCGCCTGCCGTACCGTCATTTATTTCTGAGTAACGGTAAAAATAAGGTATAAACATTTGAGAAAAACTTAAAGCAGACATTAGCGGCAAAACTGGGTATTTGGATAGTAATTCGTCCATCAATATTTTTTGAATTTGAAAACTACTAATCCCGTCATCATTCAAACTATCTGAAAGCGTGACGGCTTTTTGCCATAACTCGCCCTTTACCCATATCTCAAAATTGATAAAAAAATTCTCTTTTCTATCTAAATCAACTTTTGAAATCGTTGTGACCGTTCCTGTATCGCTTGAAGCTGTGCCGATTGTAATCACTTCGCTTGATAGCAAAGTGATAAAAAGCGGATCTGCCGGGTCTGTATCTCTTTCTAATATGATTTCATCAAAAAAGAAAAGATTATCATTTGCCTTTAAATATGTTTGAATTGCGATTTGATGTGCGCCGTTAAGCGAACCGGACGGTAAAGTTAACGAAATTGTAATCGCTTGCGAATTAGCTGTTTCTGTGACGGTGAAGTTCCAATAATTTGATACCTCAACAGCTGCCCCAATTTCGATTCTAATCCCAATTTTTTGAGCTGCCGTGGTGTCATAATTATCAGACTGCAATTTGACAAAAATAGGATTGTCCAAAAACATTCTGTCGGGCGGTGTAGTGATTGCTGTTATTGCCATTTTGCTGTCTTTACTTTAATATCCAAGAAATTAGAAAATTCAAAAATCACTTGCCAACCTGAATAATTTGCGATTTGGTCAAACGGCGTGACGGCGAAAGATTCAATTTTTTGCACCGAATATTCCCAAAAAATGTTCTCTTTTGAGTCTTGAATTATCTTCGCAATAATATCTTCAATGATGCTTTCACAAAGCGTTTCGGCTGTAATTTTCGCATCTGTATTGTCTTTTTGGTAAGGAGCGATGATGCAAAAACCGCCCATTAGGGCTTTCATTTCATGCTGCGAATTTGCATCGTAACCGTTCCAAATGTATTTTATTGCAATTAAAAGCGGCGATTGGGGACGAAACTTTGAACGCATTTTTTTCAAAATATCGGTGTTGTCGTCCCGATAGAGTTCCTCTATCGAGATACAGGCAAACGCTTGTTCGCCTGTATCTTCGCTATGATTCAAATCAACGTGCGAAGCGGCTAATGATTTGAAGTAATTGATGTAGTTTTCTAATCTCATATTGTGAATATATTATACAGTTTTAAAACAAAATAGGACAAAAAAGAAAGGCAGCGAACAAATGAATGTCGCTGCCGTTTCTCCTGAAATGGAAGTCAAAATATTATGTTTTTGATATTTTCAGGCTGCTCAATGCAGGTGCAACTTTTGACGCTACATTGCCAAACAGAAATGCTCCTGTAATAAATTTAATTGCATCATTTACAATTTCATCGTATTTACCTATAAATGCTAATGTTGCAATAAGTAATGCAATAAATACGACAAATAATAACTTTCTTAATCCGTGCATATTTGTTGTTTTTAAAAAGTTGCTAATGAAACTCGTTTTAAATTAGACGCATCGGTTTTCACATAAATAAAATCACCCTTTACCCATACCGATAAAATAGAACTCGATGCCGCTTCTGCAAGTAAGTTTGTCGAACTTGAAGGAACGTAACTCAATTCAGGAAACAGAAAGTTTGACGGTGCGAGGTTGCCTGTTGTTGTTGCTACTTGCGAAACTGCACCGCCTATTCTATATTTTAAAAAACTGTCAAAATATAGATTTGCAAAAGCCCCGCTTCCAGCAGTTTGAATTGTTTGATTTTGTAAATTGATAGTTCCCAATTGCAAAGCAACATCATAACTGCTATTATAATTTGACGTAAAATGAATTATTTTAGAAGTTCTTTCTTTAATAAAACTATCACCAATTTTAAACACTTTTCCCTCAAAATTTGGCGGATCCGTTGATAAATTACCGCCTATCGAAAACGGTGTATTTGAGTTGTCAACGCTTTTAAAACTTAATTTTCGGGGAAATTCAATAGAATAATCTAAATTAAAACTTGTATTATCATTAAATATTTTGATTCCTTTTTCGTTTGATGCACCTGCAATTCTTGTATTATTACCTAAAAAACTTGGTTTAGTAATATCATTACTTGCATTACTATAAGCATAAGCTTCACTTGACGCAAAAATATCTTTTAGTATTAAATTTGCAATAAATAGATTAGCATTTTGTGATAAATGCACACCATCTCCGCCCATTTCTGCGTTATTTACAGTCGTATAACTTCGGTAAGGTGTAAAACCATCAAAGTATATATAACCTCTTTCTTTTGCTATAATGTAAGAATCATAATTATATTGTACCATAAAAGTTGAACTTGACGAAGGTGAAGTTCCGACTATAAAAATATCTGTTTTATTTGTTAAGCTGTCTAAAACCTCATTAGACAAATCTGTTAAAGCCGCTTTCCAACCTAAATCTTTAAATTCAAATTGGATTAGGTCAATATCTAATTTTTTGCAAAAAAACAAAAGTTGCAAGTTTGCAGCATTAGCATTTGAAAGAGCTAAACCACCTTCGCTAAGATTTATTTCTTGTATTCCGCTTTTGTCATCTGTAAAACTTTGCGGTTTTAATACAGTAGTAACTACATCAGACCAAACTTTTATATTTGAAAAATTAACTTCTGACGAAGGAATAATTTTTAAATATGCTAATGCTTCACCTGTTACTAATGAAACACTACTTGTATCATCACCATATTTAAAATAAAAATTCCCACTTGATTGTGGTTCTATAAAAACGTGTATTGTGTCACTAATACAAGTTGAATATCCTGCTAATGCACTTACATTATAAACAGTATTTGCAGCAAATTCATAAACGTTGCCATTTACCCATTTTGAATACTCGTTATCTGTTAAATTAGCCGAAAAACTTAATAACTCTTCATTTGCAAAACTTGCAGTGCTTGTTTCAATACTTGCATTTCCACCTAAATTTGCATGTAATTTACGACCGTAATGCACCCATTTTGACCTCCCAACTGAATCACCATAAGCCAATACTTTATAATTTACGCGAGTATTATCTCGCTGTGTATATAGCTTATTAAAATACCGATACGGGTAAATATTTCGACTTGTGTTTAATACAAGTGTACTGTCCATGGTGGCTACATTCCCATAAGGCGTTCGCAAAATATTAAAACGCTTGTCGTCCGTCCCTAACTTTTTCCATTTGTTCCCAACTTTTACGGGTATAATTCCCGTTTCTTGTGATTCAATTTGTTGTGCGTATTTGTCATTGATATTTTGAGCATCAACTAAAGTGGTTGCAAAAGCGACTAAAAAAAGCAATAATAAGTTTTTAAATAATTTCATTTCTGTTTATGATTTTTGTGAAATCTTTCTTTGTTCGTGATTCAAATACTCAATTATCGTAAATAAATTCGTGTTTCCTGTTTTTTCTAAGTCGCCAAACTTACCGCCCGACAACTCCAATATTAGCTGAACCCAAGTGTTTAATTTTGATTCCGAATTGGTTGCACCGCCGATTTTCATGCGAGGATGCAATGCTTCTAAAATCAATTTTCGACAAGATTCGTAAAAATGTAGAATGAGCATTTTCTTATAAAATTCGATGTTTTGGATATCGTAAGCTCGTTTGTTAATCGTTGATTCGTGCTTATTGAATTCGATGCGAACATCGCCCTCATAATTCATTACTTTATTTTCTGCTGTTTTAGGCTTGTGATTTCGATACAAAACCGCAATCAAGCGATTCAATGCAAATTTGGTGTTTTTCTTATCTCGTAACGCTTCAAAAAATGCTTCCAAATGTGCAAATTCCCAAACAGTTATGTTGTTTAAGAATTGTGACGGGGCGTGATAGATGCGGGTTTTGTTCTTTAGTATTTCGAATGGAGGGCGAGTTAAACCGCCATTTATAAATAAATTCCCGTCATCGATCCTTCCAAAAATCCAATCCGTGCATGCCATGATAACATCATTCAACTCGTCAAAAAATTGCGTTTCACTTTCAATTTTTGCGTCCTTTTCCCATTTCTTGAAAAAAGAAAGTTTTTTATTGAGCAATAGCTTTGTGATTCTAAGCCTTGACTCATGAATCTTTGTATTTTCATCATATAGTATGTTGAAAATACCGTGCAATTCGTTCTGTGTGCAGTCGTTCCAATTCTGTGGAATGTTGATTGCTTCTTTATTGATTTTGATTTCCATGATTCAAATATAAAAAACGATGAATTACTGATTAAGGACAAAATCATTTTTAGAAAGCCCTTCGAACATGCAAATCACTTCTGTATCTTCGAGAAAGTAAACCTTATGTTTCAATCCTTTTTCGATTAAAAACGAGTTTGGATACTCCAAAACTGTATCGTATTTCGGAGTGACAATTCTAATTTTTCCTTTTTTATTTTTAATTACTAAATGTTCTGATATTCCTTCATGCGTGTGATTCCCAAAAAATTGTCCTTTTTTTGCAAAATACGCTAATGCCGTGCAGCCTAATTTTTTGAAACTTTCTAATATTATCCATTCGTTTTCTTTTAAAAACGATTGCTGCTTTTGAATTTCATCAATTTTAATGTTCTGGTCATCTTCATTAATAGTATGAAAAAAGAAATTCAAGGAACTCCTTAATTCTTTGATTGCCTGATTCATAACTTATTTATTTGTTTATCAATGCTGTTGAGGATCATCTTAATTTCAGTAATATTATTAGAGATATTCCCTGTCAATAGGTTATCAATTTTCGATACATCAATACCCAAAGACCTCATGAAATGACTCATTTCAGTAAGTAGCAAAATGTTTGCTTTGTCCTGTTCTTTGATATAATCGCCTTGTTTTCTGTTTTCTCGCCATAAAGCGGTTAAGGCAGCGATTAACATCGAAATAATTATTGAGCCAAGCCAAACTACAATTTGTAGGTTAGCAGATTCTTGTTGGATTATTTCAGGAGATGTAATATCCATTCTTTTCGTATTTACTAAGTTTATTAAGTGAGTCACAAGATTGTAAGTGTTTGTAATTTACGAAAGGACGAAATACCTAAAACCGGTAAATCGCACCGTCGTTTTTTGTTGCCGTCACCGTTTCGGTAGCTGCAAATGTTTTATACGTTTCGTATAGTTCATCTATTGCGAGCAATCTTAGAAGTCGGCTGATATACATGAATCCTGTCATGTTTGAGAAATTCGTTGTCAGACGGATTTGGTCATTACTTGCCGAGATGGTTGATGTGTTTTCGTTAGCAGTCTGAATAATTTTAAACCCGTCCCGTGTTGCTTTGCCTGACCCTGCCTTTGCCGCAAATTCAATAACGAAATTCGTTGTTGCTTTTGCAATCAAAAGCAATGCAGACGAGTTTTCAGCTGTCAATGTTCCTGCCCTTTTTTCATTTAGTAATTCATTAAAATAAGCATCACCGATATAAGCCCTGATAACAAAATCCTCGACAGCTTGAATTGAAGGCACTAAAAAATCAAAGGTTGCCGCAGGTGCAGCTAAGCGATTAAAACGATTGAACTCAATAGAGTTCCATAACAACATTTCGGTGTTAGAATTTCGAGTTGATAAAGCGTTTTCAAAATACCATTCGTAATCAGGATTGCCTTTTTGTGCCTCCATTTTACCTAATGTGTATTCTATTGCCGTGAATCCTGAGTTTAAGATTTCAGCTTTTAGAGCATCAGTTTGATATTTGTACGCTGTTTTTTCATTTTCCGTTTCAATCCGCATAACGCCTGAGTCAGATATTTGGACTTCGGTTAAAGGCAGTTGATGGTACAAAGCAAAATTAGCAATACAACGTTGAATTGAATTGATTAGTCCGTGCCCCGTTTCTGCTTGATATGCAATCAAGGCATTGTCTAATAAATCGCCAATTTTTGGCCGCAAATAACGTTCTGCGGCATCTTTTAACCGCTGCTGCAAATCGCTAATAGAAAGCGAAATATTGACAGGAAGCTGCTTTTTGAAATCGGCTTCAGTATCGAAAAAATATCCTGTTTTACTCATTTTTTATTCCTGTTTTAGCGTTATCAGTTGTGACGTGACGAGTATGTTCAAACGCCCAAAGAACGTCCCAACCGTTGACCATTGATGCAACCTTAAACGCCTCTAATGCTGTTTCCTGTTCGATAGTATTAGTGTCCGTAATGCCATTGAAACCCTCTCGAATATCAGAACCCGAACCGGAACCGATTGACGATGATGTTCCCATACCGATCTGATTTGGGTTCATCATGAGCGCGTAGGCGACTTGCTTATCGGCTGCATCGCTTGACGGAATCCACTGGTCATTCCTTGTCTTATCGTCCACGGCTTCGACTTCGATTTTCGCTTCTGCATTACCAAAAGCATCGACACCGTATATGTCAGTGATGCTTTTATAGATATTATCAGACCCCGACAAATTATTATTCATATCGTCAATCTTAGCATCAATAATCTTTTGCTGTTCAACTTGCGTCATGCTGTGCCAATCTTTGTAGCGATTGACGAAATAATTGATTGGAATCCGAATGATATATTTCAGACTCACTTGATTACGCTGCATTTGCGTAATGGTAAGTGGTGTGTTAATAGAAACGTCCAACCAACCGCCTTTTTCAAATAGACCTATGTGGAAAGGAGTAGCGTAATATTGGTCTCCTGTATTATACTTGTGATGAATGATTAATTCCCGACTTCCTGAAAGTCGTTGGATAGACCTCCAAGGGTCGTTTTCATTATACGCTTGTATTTTTACCGTTTCGACAGGAGAAGGAAAATCATGTGCCATGAAAATATTATCAATCTCAAGCCGTGCGTTGGGCTTACCCAATCTACAAGATTTTGCAGGGCGATGTACTAACCGCACAATCTTTCGTTTGTCGCTGCTAAACATCAATGATGTAAAGCAATTAAAGAAGCGCTTGTAATCGAAAAGTATTCCCTGACAATACTTAGGATGATTTGTCATCTTTAAAAAGTCCTCTATCTCAGGCATAATCAACTTTTCTCTGACCTCAATACCTTTGTCGTTATATGTACGCCTGTAATAATACACGCCTTGTCCATACATCATACCAACGTGACGACCTACGATTGGCAAGGCGGTGGTAGTTTTCTTTAGCTTATCCTCAACCTCTCGAGGAAACCTATCCCCTCGACCCCACTCAACCCAATCAGTCCCTTGGTTGATGATGTCTGGGTCTTTGATTGGTTTAGGTATGACAGGTGAAGTGCCTTGCTTCATATACGAAGCCTGCGGTAACATAGCCCTCATCTCACCCTCTCCATCGCTAACGATATTGACCCTTATATGCTTATTCTTATCACTCATAGAACGACCTCTTTATTATTGAATTTAAGTATTAGTATTGGGTGTAGCTTTATAATTTGATTCGACTCATTACCTGCTATCAATAAGCGAATGTTTATTGTCTTATTTCTTTTATGATTTGCATTCTTAGTGATGCTCTGAATTTGTTCATCATTGCCTTGCGGCAGTACTATCTTGTCACTACTATTACCTGCAACAATCACCGCCTTAACATCGACAATCTCACCTGCTTCTTTTTTGTTGAGATTGTATTTCATAAACTCGCAATGAAACGTAACGAATTGACCGTTTTCATCTTTCGAGTAAATTTCTTGCATCATTTTTTTGTAAGTGATTATGTTCATAGTGCAAATTATTAATGATGTTTAAATTGCAAAAGGACGTAATGAGAACGTCCCTTCATATATCCTTGAAAAATGCCTTTGCAATTGTCATTTGCGTTAG
>Ga0306866_1000093_pt1 | contig 35933 bp, 59 predicted proteins | sample AntRauTorckE5432_FD_190450 | JGI IMG/M metagenome (GOLD analysis project Ga0306866, IMG submission 190450) | Saline lake microbial communities from Rauer Islands, Antarctica - Metagenome Torckler E5 #432 (v2) (version 2) | ecosystem: Environmental > Aquatic > Non-marine Saline and Alkaline >...
TCTGTATAGAAGATGATATGCCACGAATACGTGCTGAATATGCACATACTGCTGTTGTGGCATATGGCAAGTTAGTTGTTGAAATCATAGAAAGTAAGAATTAGTAGAATCAATTTGATGTTACAAATATTATTCTCCATCTTCATGATAACAACCTTTTTAGATAAAGTTCACCTTCTGTACCATTAGCCTTAGCCTTATCTAAAAGCTCTTTTCTAAGTACACTATTAGGCGGTTTAAAATCAAATGCAAGCCTAGTTTTGCCGTTTTGAGGCTTAAGCACTGTAATTATTATATCTCCGTTAATTACAACCTGTTCGCCTTCTTTTCTTAATAGCATTAAAGCCATCTTTTACTCTCCTTAATTAACATTAACTAAAATAGCCCTTCCCCACTCCAAGCCCTGCCTATCAGTCTCATAATTGTAAACTGGGACCAATATATCTTTTTTTTCTGGGATTGACTTGGTTAAATTGGTTATGGCTTTTGGTTTTTTGCGATGCAGATTACCCCATTGTACTTTGCACACCTTAGAGCAAAATTGCCGTTTATTGCTGTTCATTATTTCGGTTTTGCAACTCTTGCATTTAATTATGTATTCGGCAGGGGCATCTCCCATAAGCTCAGATAATGGAATTTTAAAAAACTCCGCAAGTTGGTTATTATACGTTTTTGAAAATTTAAACTTATCTGCCTCGAGCTGATATATGGATTGCGACTCTATACCCAGAGCCTGTGCAACGTCTTTTCGTGTTAATCCACGCTTTAGTCTGTGCGCTTCTAGCTTTTTTCCACAAAGTCGTTTCATTATTTTATCTCCTTGTCACTTTTTCTATGTTCATTGATTTCCTCAATCGCAGTGTCATAAGCAAAGCTTGCCAATAGTGACACATCTATTTCACTACGCTTGTGTAGTATGCGGTTTATCTTGTTAATTATGCGCTGCTTAACATCTAAATTCATATTAGCAATGCGTTTGTTTTCATCGTCTATGAGTTTATCCATTGGTTATCTCCTTGGGTATTTATCGGCATTTGCACCTCATACTCATAATTTATTAAATAAAAGTTAGCGATATCCTCAAAATAATTACTATGCTGAGAAATAGTCAGTCTTGCAGTGCTTTGGTTTTGATTGTGCAGCCTTTTAAGCATGGCATGTAGTGAGTCTTTATCGAGCTTGTAATCCTGTATGGAACGAATCATATCACTACCAAGCGCCACTTGATTATCTTGGTAGAACTCCGCAATATTATTATACACCACTCCCCATTGAGAGGCGTTTTGTACGTTAGACCTTTTACGGTTATCGGTTTTGACGGTAATTTCTATAGGCTTTGCGGTGGGGTTTTTAAAGTACTCCCCTAACATCTCCTTAATTGCGTTAATATGGTTAGCAGATTCTAAGATGTAAGTTTCTTGCGAACGTACAACAGGCAGAACAGGCGGCTTTACATTATTAACCCACTTTGCTAAATACTCATCCCGCTTGTTTTCCCACCATGACATAGGATTGTAATACTCATATCCATGTTGATGTTGGTTAGCGTGTTGCACTTGCGTCAAAGGTACGCCACTGTAAGGTGGTTTATAGCCTGTTCCTGCGTTTTTACGTATATGTGCAAACACAGACCGCCCCTCGCCGTTAGGGAACTCTTTAAAGTCATTTGTAAGGCAAGAGGGGAAGCCACGTATATATGCTTGATATTTATCATCGCCTCCCTTTTCCGTTGCCTTTTGTAGTAATAGCTCTGGTATCACAATCTACTCCTTAATTAATGCCTGTAAGTTATCTACACAGCTTCTGTTTTTTTACCAAAGTTTAAGTATTCTTCCCAATAATCAGGAAAAGCCTTGTGGATTCTAGTCGCGTTAAAACTATCAGCTCTTGTAAGCGCTACTCCTAGGGCTCTAACAAATCCCCCTCCATACTTCTGCATATTCTCTTGCACTACGTCTCTTTCGTTAGGCTCTGGAATATCATCATAATTAATAACTACCTTTTGAACGGGTCTGGATATGGCGCTGGTAACTATTGGCACTATCGCCTCTTGCTCTATTTTCTCACGCTCCTCTTGCTTTGCCTTCGCTATTAAAGCGTCATCACGCTCTTTCTGCTCTCTCACCTCAGTAGCAGCGCGCAAATCCTCAAGGTCTGATTGGTCTTTATCGTATTGAGTCTTTTTGGTTATAGCAGCCTCTATTTTTTCCACAGCCTCTTTTATATTTTTAACCGCTGAATCGTTAAACTCCTCCCATGTCCCATCGTCCAAGCCTTTAGTCTCGATTAGCTGGGCTTCCATATCTTCCGTAGATAGCTCTTGCCAGTTTATTTGGTAGAAGTCGCCTGATTCTCTTATAGCATTAATGCCGTTAGAGTGGGCTGCAACGCGTTCTTTCTCTGCATTCTCAAAGTCCGTCAAAGGCTTACGAACCGTATCTTGCATAAGCTGCACAGCCGCCTTAGTGGTAGTGCGTATAGCGTTAACCGCCTTAGTCTTTGCGTTCCAATCGTCAACCGCATCTTTACCAAGAGCATCAAGGGCTATTTTAGATGAAGCAAGTTTTGCCGCAAATGTGCGTATAGCCGCTTGCCCTTTTTTAGTAGACACATCCGCATTAAACTCATCCACTTTTTTCTGAAGGTTTGCGACTTCGTTTGTAACCTCCAAAACCCCGTCTTTATTCTTGTTAAAAAATATAGCTGGCGTTAGGTCTTTACTTATTATTAGTTCTTTATTCATTTTACTTTCCTTGTTTTGATTGGTTATGATTTCATCGTCACTGCCTATTATTTCCGCCATTTTTCCGCCTCTTTGTTCATTTTTGAAATTAATTGTTGCTGTTGTGGCATGTCTAACTTTGCCCTGTCTTGCTTAGTTCCAAGCCACCAAGCTTTAAACTCATCCTTATCGTCATAGTTAAGCATATCCATAGATATCTTTTCATATAACTTGATAAGCTCTAGGTTGGCTTTCTTATTCCCTGCATCGGCATTGTGCTTATGCTCATCAGTGTCCGAGTCTTTCGTATCATCAATAGCAAATAAACCGCTTAAAGCGTACTTACGAGCGTAACTAGAAGCAGCTCCAGTTACTTGTGCGGAATCCATGCCTTTTTTATCCGCCGCCTCCCTAGCTAACCCTGTGGTACTTATAGAGCCCTCCTCATCAGAGAGTAAAGCCGTAGCCTTTATATAATACCTATCTCCCACATTTATAATCTCATCGCTTACTGATATAGTGCAGCCGTCAGGTAGCTCACTTTTTACAGCTTCTAGGATATCCTCACAATTGCGGTATTTATACATACCAAACGAGTTGTATTGATTTTTTGGCGCTTTTAGTTCTTTTTGCAAAGTATGCAATTTACATCTAATGCTCATAATATTCCCTCTCTGCAGTGTTGTTGTAATCTTCTTCTGGTTTATAATTATCTTTTAAATCAGCTTTAAACCCCTTACAGGTACATTCTTTAGTATAGTTAATCTTACAGTGCTTACATATCGCCATTATAACCCCGCAATTATTTTATTATTGCCCTTGGTTATTTCGTCACGAATCTTTAACTTTTCTATTAGCGGCTTATCTGCCATAAATGCGTTAGATTCCTGCGTGCAAAGAACAAGGTTATCAAGATTGTTTTTGCCGCCTTTTGAAACTGGTATTAAATGTTCAATGCTCATATTTTCGGGCTTTAAAGTTACAGCTGTATAAAAACAGCACAACCCATCACGCGCAATAATATTTTCTTTCATTTTAGTATCAAACCTTTGTCTGGCGGTTCCCGAAACATTAATTTTCTTTTTATCCAAAAAGCTATAATAGACTTTGTGAGCCTCCTCATTGCTATAAGAGAACTGACCCTTTTTATTATTATAAATAACACAAACTATTTCATTAGCAATAAAGCGGAAAGCCTCATAAGGGTTAGTTTTAGGCTTTTTTTCCGCACCTACCCAATCAAGATATATATCAAAATCTATAAAGTGCTTTTCTACTGTTTTTTTTTCCATTATAATACCGCAATTATTGAGTTAGAAAAACAAGCGTCAGCGGTGCATATCTCAGTATCGTTAAAATGATAACCCACTAATGCAACTGTCATTGCTAAGCCTAATAAAACGTAACCTATTTGTATTTTCATGCCATATCTCCAAATGTTGATTGTGATGCTTCTGTATTTTGGCGAGCTATTTGCTTGTCAACTATGTTACGCTTTTGCAATAAATGCAGTAGTTTAGTTATAAGCTCGATTTCATCATGATAGAAAGCTCCTGCATTAATTGCTGTAACAATCTCTCTTTCTAATTTTTCACGCTTAAAGTTTATTATCATCTTCTGTCTCCTCTAGTGGTGTAAAAAATGGCTTGTCGCCTCTTCGTATTATTTCGCTTTCGGTTATTAATATGCACCTTTCCTCACTCCATGCTTGATTTTTATCTGTATAATCAAAGTATTCAATATAGTGACAATCTTCCCCGTCTGTGATTATATCTCCAACTACAGGCTTAAATATACCGTAGCTATCAGGGTTTATTATATATTGCTCCCCTCCATAAACACCGCAATCTTTTTCAGTTCTAAAATCACTCGCTCCATCCCAATACATGTTTTGACCACGCGGGGTTTTGAATTCAACTTGAAACTCCTGCGCCATAATCGCAGCGTGTAAAGGATTTGTGTAATATAGTTTCTTATCAGTCATCTTTGTTCTCATTTTTTGTCGTCGTATAAATTGGTAAAGCTACTAAATTCTCTAAAGCTGCTAACGTCCCCTCCAATTGTGGGATTTCGCCAAACGCCTCAAATACGTTAAAATATTCCTCATCCGACATAATCAATCTCCAATTCTACAAGTTTCTCTATTTTTTCTTTCGGTATAGATTCTATATGCTTTAGCGCATATACATTAGTTTTTAGAAAGTCTGGAAGTTCGACACTTATAACCTCCACTCCCTCGCCTGTTATTTGATAAGTAACTTCTAAATATGTTTTATCGGTAAACTCATCGGCGCAAGATTCAACATCGTATAAAATATCAATTGTTTTTGCGTAGCTCATTTTAAAACCTCCTGTTTTGTTGGTCTCCCAAGCTTACATTATGTGTAATGCCAAGTCAATAACTAAATACAACTTTATTATACTTAATAAGACTTTACATTTATTATATAGTAATATACTATCTTAATAAAGCAATTAATAAAAGGTGGAATATGGATAAAATAAACATGCAAGACTTATTTGTTGAGGTCTTTAAAAGTGGGGTAACCATGAAAGATGTTAGTGCAAAAGCGGGGCTTTCTCCCACTACTGTAACGAAAGCAAAAAGAAAAATGAGTATGACTATAAGTAACTATAATAAATTAATAGACGCATTTAATGAGATATCAGGAGAGGAAAATAATGGCAACATGGTTAAAAGACGGTAACGGTAATAAATGCTCAATTGAGCATTTCGGAACGAAAAAGAAAGCACAAGAAGCGTTAGATAGTCTAGTTAATTGTAGGAATTGTGTCAATTGCTACTCTTGCAGAGATTGCACAAATTGCGTAAAATGCAGACATTGCAGCGATTGCAGCTCTTGTAATTCTTGCAGCTCTTGCAGAGCTTGCAGCTCTTGCATAGAGTGCAGCTCTTGCAGCTCTTGCAGCGATTGCTACTCTTGCAGCGATTGCAGCTCTTGCAGCTCTTGCAGCTATTGCAGCTCTTGCAGATCTTGCAGCTCATATGCGAATAAACAATTTAAAACAACAAATAAGGATTAATATTATGGCAACATGGTTAAAAGATAACAACGGCAACAGATGCTCAATTGAGCATTTCGGAACTAAGGAGAAAGCACAAGCTGCATTAGATAGCTTATCTAATTGTAGGAATTGCACAAATTGCACAAATTGCACAAATTGTAGGAATTGTAGGAATTGTAGGAATTGCACAAATTGCACAAATTGCGTAAAATGCAGCTCTTGTAATTCTTGCAGTGATTGCAGAAATTGCAGCGATTGCATAGAGTGCAGCTCTTGCAGCTATTGCAGAAATTGCAGCTCTGCAAGCTCTTGCAGCTATTGCATAGAGTGCAGCTCTTGCAGCTATTGCAGCGATTGCATCGATTGCACAGATTGCAGCTATTGCACAGATTGCAGCTATTGCAGCGATTGCATCGATTGCATCGATTGCAGAGCTTGCAGCTCTTGCAGAGCTTGCAGCTCTTACAGCTTAGACGCAAACAAAGACGGAGAAAAGCCAAATATACCTAAGATAGATAATATTCATAAAGTTGTTTACAATGCTGTTAATAAGCCAGATGCGCTAGATATGCAGGATTGGCATACATGCAGTACTACGCATTGTCGGGCTGGCTGGGTTGTAACTTTAGCAGGTAAAGAGGGTTTGGAGTTAGAAGAATACTTTAATACAGCTCTTGCAGCACAATTAATTTATCGAGAATCGGGGTATCGAATAAACCCTGCAAAATTTTACGGTAGTAACGAGGATGCGATGGCAGATATGAAGAAACTAGCCGAAAATAAATAACCACATAAAAGGACGTGAAAATGGCAACATGGATTATAGATAACAACGGCAACAGATGCTCAATTGAGCATTTCGGAACGAAAGAGAAAGCACAAGCTGCATTAGATAGTCTAGTTAATTGTAGGAATTGCGTAAATTGCGTAAATTGCAGATATTGCAGCGACTGCAGAGAGTGCATAGAGTGCACAGATTGCATACGTTGCAGTGATTGCAGAAATTGCATAGAGTGCATACGTTGCAGTGATTGCAGAAATTGCAGCGATTGCTACTCTTGCAGCTCTTGCAGCGATTGCAGACATTGCAGCGACTGCAGCGATAAAAACGGAAATAACGGAAAAAAGGACAAAGAAAATGGTAGCTAAAACAAAAGAACAAAAAATGACAAGTAAACTAGATTCACTGGCAAGGTTAACAACGCCTATATCAGAACATGAGATTTTAAGCGAAGCTTGCAGCATGATAGATGATTTAGTTTGTGACAAGAAGTTACAAGCTCAGCAGATAGCCACTCAACAAGCGGTTATTTCAGAGTTAATTAAAACTATAAAGGGGTAGGTTATGACCAAAAAAAGATTTGATGAGGAATTAAAAGTTATTATGGAGAATGAGCAAGGCAAGGCTATTGCTTGGGCGTTTGGTATCTTATTTGCGATAGCGTCACTTGCTGTTATAGCAACGCATTGGGGGTCAGCATGATTTTAGGATTAATAACATTCTGGACTCTAACAGGATTTTTAACAGGATTATACGTTGGCTTTAAGCTGCGTACATGGATTGGGTACTTTACTGCCAAGCCCGCTTATAAAACTATCAGGGAGGCGTTAGATGCCAGAGTATAACATAACACCAGTTCCAGCTCCACGAATGACAAAACGTGATAAAAGGCTACCACATCGCCCTTGCGTACAAAGATATTTTGATTTTAGAGATGCTGTAAAAAAGGCAGGAATAACTATACCTTCAAATGGTAGTGCAGTTATATTTTATTTGCCTATGGCAAGCTCGTGGAGCAAAAAGGATAAAGCAAAGTTTAATATGACACCACACCAACAAACGCCCGATGTTGATAATTTAGCAAAGGCGTTGTTAGATTCTGTTTTTAAAAACGACTCCCATATTTGGGATATAAGAATCTCTAAGCGTTGGGCTTATGAGGGTAAAATTGTAATAATAGAGGAATAGATTATGAAGTTTAATTATTTTCACGATAACTTTCCAAAACAAGGACGTAAGTTTATAGCGTTTTACGGAGACGGTTCTGGCTGCGATATGTTTAAGCATTTGCGACATCATACTGTTTTTAAACAGGCTAGTTCGGATTGGAAGGAGGAGTTGCATATCACGCCTGATTGGTTCGAAGAATCGGGGTATTTACAATGGGCGTATTTGCCTGATAATTTTCAATTTTGGGGAGAATAAAATGAACGATAAAGAAGTAATAAGACAGCTACAGCAAGACGTGGAACTAGCCAAAAAGCAAATACAAGAGTTAACAAATCAAAATATAGAGTTTCTAGGATTGTTTCAGAAGAAAGACAAAATCATGGATGGGGTTATAAAAATATTAGACAGGCTAACAACTCCATAACACAAAGAAAACCCCACTAGCTTTATGGGTGGCTAGTGGGGAGAGAGAGTAATGTTATGAACTAAATAACAAATTAAGTATATATTAGTTTGCGAGTGAAGTAAAGGGGCAAGCAAATCAATGAAATTAGCTATTGACCATTAGTATAATACTTACTATACTTCCTGTTCAACAGGAGGTTATATGAAAGAACGAATACAAACACTAAGAAAGAAAAAAAACCTTACATTGCAGCAATTAGCGGATAACGTGAATTCGTCTAAGAGTTACATGTGGGAGTTAGAAACAAAAGATAAACCTAATACTAGTGCCGTGCTTTTACTAGGCATATCCAAGTCACTAGATACCACAATTGAATATTTAGTTAGCGGTGTTGCTTACGAGGCAGATGATGAACTACGCTTGCTTAGAGGTTATCGTTTGCTAACCAAGAACGAAAGAAACTCACTGCACAAGATTATCCAAAGTTTTTTACAGCCAATAAATTAATAACAAAAGGAGAATGATTATGATAACAGATATAGAATTACAAATGTTAATAAAAAAAGCAGCAAAAGATTTAGCAGAAATAGACGCTGAAAAGAATCTTGTGGAGACTATGTTAGATAGGATTAGCAAAATAAGATGGAAGCTTTACGAGAAGAAAGCCACTATGGAACAGACCTTAGACAAGTTAGAGGCTCAGATTTTAGCGAGAATAAAAAGCCCAATAAAAGGAGAATGATTATGACTGATGAATTAAAACAACAAATAATAGATTCTATAAACAATGAAAATTGCAATCAGTATATTTATTTAGAGCAAGAAATGGACGGAATACGTCTAAGGGGTAATTATTCCGACCACGTTGGTTTAAAGTTTATGAAAATGCAAGCACTTGAAAGACCGGATGTGTATAGGGAGTTTAAAAAGTGGAATGGAAAGCCACCTTATAAACTACTTGACGAACCCATAAAAGTAGAATGATTATGACTGATGGAATGTTTGAAATAACGAATAAAGTTTCAGATTTAACACGTACAGCACGAGAGGCTCTACAATATTTGAATGAGGATAGCGTGGGATATCATTACGCGTTTATGTTGCAAACCCTAGAGAGTTTAAACGTAGATAGGGAATTGTTAATACCACTTGAAAAACCTACTGAATAGCCTATAATAATAAAACAATATCGGGGCTAGTTAATGTTTAGCGGCATTGACGACAAAAGGAGTTCCCTTACAGCACTCCTGCCCCACTCTTAAAAAGCTGTATCCATGTAAGGAGGAATCAATATGCCTAGAGCAAGAAATATAAAACCCGCTTTTTTTACAAATGATAATCTAGCGGAATGTGAGCCGTTAGCTAGAATCATGTTTATTGGTTTATGGGGGGTAGCAGACCGAGAGGGTAGGCTACTCGATAGACCAAAAAAGTTAAAAGCAGAAATATTGCCATACGACAACTGTGATGCAGATGATTTATTATATCAGCTTGCTAAGTATGGTTTTATCACAAGATATGTAATAGAAAGTACTGCATATCTCCAAGTCTTAAACTTTACTAAGCATCAGATGCCTCATCACAAAGAGATAGCTAGTGTAATTCCAGCCCCCGATGGACATCCACAAATCACTAGGCATCCGTATATCGTGCCTGACAAGACTAGAGCAAGTGTATTTAAAAGAGATGCAAACAAGTGTTTAAAATGCGGAACGTCAGAGCAATTATCTATTGACCATATACAGTCATTGGCTAAGGGAGGTGATAATAATATAAATAATCTACAAACCCTATGCAGTAAATGCAACTCAGCTAAGGGAGTGGCAATAAAAGATTATAGGGTTACCAACGTTGAACCAACGTTGAACCAACGTAGAGCCAACCAAGCGACATCTTGCCCCTCTGAATCCTTAATCCTGAATCCTGAACCCCCTATACTGAAAACTGAATCCATGCAAAGCCCAAGGAAGTTAGAGTTAGAGTCAGAGTTAGAAGTAGAATTACAAAAGAAGAAAGTAGCTATTAGATTACCTTGGATAGATTTACCTTTTGAGTGGGAACCATTCTGCCAAGAAGAAATGACTTGGAGTAAAGAACAATCACATTCAGCATTTAAAAGTTTTTATGAGTATAATAATTCAGCGGATTGCAAAACACCTCTCCGCAAGGATTGGTTTATGGCATTTAAAAACTCATGCCGTAACGGAATAACTAAACCTAACGTAAACTTAAAAAGGAATACTAACCATGGAAAGCAAAAAGACTACGACGGTAAACTTGCAATCGCACAAGGAATGTGTGAAGCCTCTTAGCGAAAGCAAGGAAGCACAATTAGAACTTTGCGAGCTTATCTACGATACTTATAACGCCTGTAAGTCATACGGCAGACAGCCAGAGACGTTAAAAAGTTATACAAAGATATTTAAAATAACACTAGAGGATTATAATATCTTGCAAATCAGGGATGCGTTTAAACATTATTGGAAAACACAATCTGATTTTCCCGCCCCTGCTGATATTGTAAAAATCATTGAAAGTAATAAGCCGAAAATTAATCGTGAATGTGGAATGAAACAAATAGAGGAGTTGTTGGGATGGAAACAACTAATATAGATTTAGAGCAAAGGGTGTTAGGGGTGTTTTTGAACTCCATCGATGGCGAGCGTACCTTATCAGCATTTAACACGCTTAAGCCCTCCCATTTTGGATATTTACAGCATCAAATAATTTATGAGGAAATGCAAAAGTTAGGTAGCACGAGTGTATCACCTTATAAATTATTGCAGCGGATGCCAGACCAGAAGGAATATCTTAGCGTGTTGTTGAAATTTACAGTTGGCGCAATGACAATCAAAAGTGATGTAGCAACATTGATTGATTTGTATAAGCGAAGAAAGATGCAAGAGATAACGGTATCTATGCAGAGCCAGATTGACAATGCTAGTACGACGGCAAATGAATCTATTGTGGAATTATACAATCAGTTTGAGTCGCTGTTAAAATCAGAGCATAACTTTGACATTAAGACTAGCGCAGAAATATCAAAGGAAATATACGAGGGATTATACGAGAAAGCTGAAATTACCCCAACAGGCATAGCTATCATTGATAGCGCAATGGGGGGTGGATTATATCGAGGCAAGGCATATGCTTTTGCTGCAAGAAAAAAAACAGGCAAAACTATTCTAGCGGGTACTATATCAAGAAATCTTAACCATGCAGGGCATAAGCATATGTTTATAGCTGCGGAAATGACAGCAGTTGAGATACACCAAAGGGTGATAAGTCGAGATTTAGAAGTTAATCCGCTATCTTTTATCGGTGAAAATAGGAATAAACAGTGGTTTCAAGATAAGGTTGGAGAGTACAAAGACCCGAATAATTGCTATTATTTAAGCGATGCTGGTATTAGCTTTAACAGGCTTAGAATGGCTATGAGTACAGCCGTAGTAAAATATAAGGTTGAGGGGGTTATATTAGATTATTTTCAATTAGTAGGCGGTGCGGGCAAAGATAATCTGGTAAATCATTTCGATGAGGTCGCGCAATGGATAGCTACCTTTTGCCGAGATAATAACATATGGGCTGTTGTTATGGCTCAAATGAACCAGAGTGATAATATAAGGGGCGGTGAGGGGTTAAGATTAGCCTTTGACCAAGTATACGAACTAAAACGCTGCGGAGAGTTAAACAACGCTTTTTACTGCGAGCAGATGGATACACGTTATACGCCTTGGTGTGAAATGGGTGATGAATCTACGCCTAGCATGATAATGGATAGCACATCGCCATATTTTAAAGATTATCAAACACTGGCTTCAATGGAAAGGATAGAGGAATAGATTATGAAAAAAATTGAGAATTGCCGTTATTGTGACACAGATGAAATATACATTGGGCAACATAGTGGCTGGTGGAAAGTGCGTTGTGACCATGGACGTTGTTTAGTGGTTCAATGTTGTGCAACAAAAGCAGAGGCTATAAGCAGATGGAATGAAATAAATTTAACAACATAGGATAGAGGAATCATGCAAGAAAAAATAAACCAAGCACGTGAGAATAGAGCAACTATCATAAAACAGCATGGCAACGACTTGCGTGTTATCATCAAGGAAAGGCTAGGAATATGCATACAAGACCAAGTTTACGATAATGGGACGTTGGTACACCGAGAGGCAAAAGGAGAGGCTTACAAGGACGCTATGGCTTATTTAGATAAAGTAGGGCTAGGCAAAGAGGTTTTAGTAGTTAAGGTGATATTGCAAGAATGTTTAGGGAGTTAAGGTTATGGCAGGACAAAAAAAGAAGGTATCATTAATGGAGGTGTTGATAAATACCGCTATAGGATATTTTGTTGCACTGGCAACGCAAATAATTGTATTTCCTTGGTTTAATATCGAGGTGACATACAGTCAACAATTTGCAATAGGTGCGATATTTACCGTGGTAAGTATAGTTCGTGGTTATTTTGTGAGGCGTATGTTTGATTTAATTCATGTGAAGGGGTGGTTATAATATGGTATCAGATAGGGAAATTAAGGCAGCGTATACAGCTATATGGAAATATGATTGGCTACCCCCTTCAAAGTGCAAGATATTAGCAGAGGCAGGGTTAAAGGCGGCGGAAAGGGCGAGGAAAAGGGAGGAGTTATGGCGATCAAAAAAGAGGTAATAATAGGCGATTGTAGGTTGATACTAGGTGATTGCACCGAGATAATAGATAACTTATCGTATGACACAATAGTATCTGATCCCCCGTTTGGAATGGCTTTTAAGTCAAACCATAGAAGGGCAGACACAACGCACAAAGCTATAGCAAACGACAGTGATGTTAAGCTTCTTCAGTGGATAACAAGTTTACGGGCTTCTCATAGTAAGTATATATTTTGCAGGTGGGATAATCTAACTGACGTTGCTAAGCCTAAATCCGTTGTAACATGGATAAAGGATAATCATTCCATGGGAGATTTAAAGCACGAGCATGGCAGGCAAACGGAGTTATGTTTGTTTTATGCAGGAGAAAACCATTCCTTCCCCGCTAAGCGTCCAAACGATGTTGTAAAATGCGCTAGAACAGGTAATAATCTACATCCAACAGAAAAGCCAGTTCCTTTAATGCAAGAAATAATCAAATGGACTGCAGGGGTTGTCTTAGACCCGTTTGCAGGAAGTTTTAGCACCCTAGTCGCATGTGCTAAAATGGGGCGTAAAGGAATAGGAATTGAGTTGGACAGAGATTATTTCGAAATTGCAGTCGAAAGAGTCACAAAGGCGTATGAGCAACCAGACTTTTTAATAGAGCCACAAAAGGCAAAACCAGAGCAAGATACATTTGAACTTTAAGAATCCATAAGGGATAGGGGCGGCATAATCGGCACTTAAGTTGTACAGCAAATTAGCCGCCTCTTTATGAAAATAATTTAAAATACTTGTTGACGGCGTACCGTTCTTACTATATACTGTATTTATCGACGGCAATACAGCCGCTTTACTTAAAAGGAATATCATTATGACTCAAACAATTTTAAAGAACAAACAAGAAAACAGTGTAGAAATATGGGCGGACTTTGGGCAGCGTGAAAAGTATTGTTTTACTGCTGAGGTTTCTACTTTTACCAAATCAGAATTTGAAGAACAAATCAAGTGGTGTGATTATGATAATGCTGATATGGTGTTGGAACTTAAACAAATTCTAGATGTGTTTTCAGCTACCGAAAACGAATATATATTTAAATGTACTGCTACAAGCGGGCATGATGATTATTGCGAATATTTTGCAACACATGAGGAAGCTATGGATGATTGCGAAAGACAAACTTGCAAAACGCCATAATCTATATAGCAAATAATAAAAAAGCTCAAAGGGGATTAATGACCAAAGAAGAATTTAAACAATCACGCATAGCCTTAAGACTTAGCCAACGTAAACTAGCTAAAGTTTTAGGGCGTAATGTAAGAACAATTCAGCGTTATGAGTACGGAGATTGGACTGTATCTGTAGAAATAGCGAATAAAATGCAAGTTTTAGTAAAAGCTTTGCAAGAAATAAAGGAGATTGAAGATGGACAAAGATAAACTAAAAGAAGCAGTAGAACAATTTTTAACCGCTTGGGATACTGGGCGTGCTACAAACATAACCACAGCAATAACTCGTTTAAAGGCTGCAAATAAACCTACCAAGCAAGAGGTAGCAAGTTATTTGAGTAATGTAGAATGTTATTCAGCCGAGGATGAACAATGGATACAATACGCTATAGACTTCCTAGAGGAAGGGTTGGAAGTCTAGGTAAACAGTTTGCAGGGTGGTGTCAGCAACAGCACTGCCCTGCGATTAAAAGAGGTTAAAGGATTATGAGAATTTTCAATAGATATTATTTTGCTAGATTTAAAACGGATGATAGTGTGCATTGGCGTGTAGTTGGTTCGCACTTCTGGAATAGACCAACGACGATAATACGTGATTTAGTTAATCAGATCGAAGATATGGGTAAAACGGGCGTTGAGGTTCTTGAATTTAAACGAATCTAACCAAGCAAGAATAAACTACCAAAGGAGAAAGAATAATGACAGAAAAGATTTAAAAAATAGAAGAAAAAGAATTCGGTCTGGAGAGTATAAGAAGCGACTTCACAAAATTAATGATTAAAAAACGAGTATTTAACAGTTGGGGTGGTAGAAATGTCTAAAATAAAAAATAAAGTATCGGTGAGATTTGCAACAGAAGAAGAACTTCCCGATCGTATGTGGGAGCACGAAACATCACTCGCATATAGAAGCAATTTAAATAAAACGCCAGTAAAAGAAATAAACACCGTCAAAAGAATATCGCTGCCGATGTATGTTAATTATTCACTAAGAGAGGAGAGGTTTATTCATTATGATAGTAGTATTTATTTAGACGGCGAGGATGACAACCCACACATAAATCTAGCAAAACTTGTGATAGAATTAGAGTTACCAGATGTGACTTATGACGATTGTGTAAAAACTTATGCTGAAAGTTTAAGGCGGAAAAAGAAAGAGATTTTAGCAAAGGCGCACAAAGAAGCGTTAGGGGTGCAAAACCAACTAGATGAATTACTTGCAATTGAGTGTAAAATATAAAAAAGGGTAGTAGAGGCGTTAAATCAATTAACACCAAAGGAGCAAGAATAATGAATAAAGAACTAGAACAAGTTAAACAGGCTTTGGAAAACGTCAGTAAGCTGCGTGATGGTATAGATAATCACACCAACGCGTCGTTGTGCCAATGGGTTTGTGTTGCGGGTAGGGATGCAAAAACCGCTTTAACCGCCCTAGAGGCTTATGAGGCGAGATTAGAGTCTGAAGAGGCGAAGGAGCGCAGTTTTTATATTACTTATCAATACACTGCCCCCAATGCCATTGTAACGGGGTCAGCGGCGGTACACAACGTACAAGGCGTTTTAACTTACGAAGTAATAAAAAGTTGGGCGGAGCAACTGGAGAAAGGGCAAGGATATAAGAACTGCAATATTATATTTTATAAAAAGCTAGAAAAGCAGCCATTAAAGCAATAAGAGGTTAGAATGAGTAAGCAAGATAAGCAAGAATCTTTATTTATGCTAAGCAACTTACTACTATGGACTACCATACTATTAACAATCCTATAAGACATTGACAAGCTGTAACTTTTAACGCAATAGAGTATTACTTGTAACACAAGGGTTTATGTGTTATATTAGCACAACGTATCACTTCTAATATAGAATAGGTTAGAATATGACTTTTGAAAGCGGGCGTAAGAAAACAGGAGGCAAAAAGAAAGGCACTTCTAACAAGGCTACGGCTAACGCTAGAGAGGCAATAGCAGCGTTTGTAAATAATAATACACATAGGCTAGAACGGCTCTTAGACGAGATAGAAGCCAATTCTCCCAAGGATGCATTTGACGCTATAACTAAGGTTATGGAGTATCATTTACCAAAATTGGCTAGGTCTGATAATACAATAGAACATTCTGTTGATGATACGCTTGCTGGCATATTGCTTGATATAGATGGTCGGTCTGCAAACCTTCCACGAGAAGATAACATTAAGAACGATGTTACAAAGGGGGAGTAAATAGCCAGTAAATCATCTAATATATGCGATTTGCCACGGGTGGGTAACTCAAAAAACCGCATAAAGACTTAAAAAGTGTAACATTAGGAAAGTAACAACACAGTTTGCAGAGAGCATAGATGCTAAATGACTACGAAAGGATAAAACATAAATTAGGCGATAGAACTTGGCGGCTTAATAATCTTTATTACATAAAAGATAAGCAAGCAAAGAAGGTTTTATTAAGGTTAAATTGGGGACAATGCGAGCTTTACTCAAATATTTGGTATTATAACGTAATATTGAAAGCTAGGCAGTTGGGTTTTACAACTTTTGTAATGATGTATTTTTTAGATTCTTGCTTATTTAATAGTAATCATTCAGCAGGAGTTATTGCACAAACAATCCCAGACGCACAAGACTTATTTAAGAATAAAATTAAATATGCCTATGATAATTTGCCAGAATGGTTAAGGGATTTAAGGAAAGCCAAGCAAGATAGTGCTAGAACATTAACTTTTAGTAACGACAGTTCAATTAACGTAGGTACGTCTTTGCGTTCGGGAACATATCAAAAGCTGTTAGTTTCAGAGTTTGGAAAGGTATCGGCTAAATCCCCAGAAAAAGCAAAAGAGATAAAGACAGGAGCGCTTAACACAGTAGACGCAGGACAGCAAATCTTTATAGAGTCAACGGCAGAGGGAAAGTCAGGAGAGTTTTTTAAAATGTGTGAACAAGCTAGGAAGTTAAAGGACCAGAATAGAAAGTTAACGCCAATGCAGCCAAAGTTTCACTTCTACGCGTGGTTTGATAATCCAGAGTATAGATTAAGTCAAAACCATACAATGCTAACAGTAATCCCCCAATCGCAACAAGCTTATCTTGACGCACTACCTGTTGATGCACAACAAAAAGCTTGGTACGCAGCTAAGTTTGAAGTGATGGGTAGTGACATGAAAAGAGAGTTCCCTTCTAGCCCAGGGGAGGCTTTTGAAGGCTCGTTAGAGGGGGCTTATTATACACAATGCATGAAGAAACTGCGAGAAAAGGGAAGGATTCGCAGAACTCCAAAAAACCCAAGTTACCCTGTCTATACGGCGTGGGATTTAGGTTTAAACGATTTAATGACGGTGTGGTTTTTTCAATACATAGATGGAGAGTTGTATTTTATCGACTATCACGAAAGCTCTAACGAAGGTTGGGAGTATTACGCAAAAATGCTTAAAGAAAAAGACCATTTGTATGAGAAGCATTTATTTCCCCACGACGGTAATAAGCGTGTCAGAGGTGCGGAGGTGGTGACAGATAAGCAGATGGCAACGCAACAGGGCATTAGACCTATTGAAATCATACCAGTCACAAAGAGTGTAGCGCAGGACATAAAGAACCATTGCATAACTACTTTGCCACTTTGTTATTTTGACGAAAATGCTTGTAGCGCTGGTATTGTTCACTTAGATAACTACAGGAAAAAATGGGATAAAACTGTATCAATGTACTCACAAGAGCCATTGCACGATGAGGCAAGTCATGGCTCAGACGCATTTAGGACAGCAGCAGTTGCATTAAAGACAGGGAAGCTCGATGTAGCCAAGAAGAAGCCACCTATGAAGATGCAAACCGTTAGCGGTGGTTGGATGGGTCAATAGCACAAAACCTTGACACAATCGCCAGTTATATATATACTTAGCGAAACATAGACTTAAGGTCATGTCAAATAAGCGTCTTAATAGGCAGCTATTATTTTTAGAGGTAATGGTGTCAAGTCCTGAGAATAACGCAAAAATCATACAAAGAGCCGAAGACGGCTACAAACAGGATAAGCAATTCTGGTCTGAAATATATACTAAGGCTCGTGATGATATGTTTTTCTTGTCCGATGATAAGAACGCACAGTGGGATAGCTCGGCATTAACGGCACGTTCGGAAGCTGGCAGACCAGCACTAACAATTGACCAGTTAGGGCAGTTTGTGCATCAAGTGTCTAATGACATTCGCATGAATACACCTACAATTAAAATAATACCTAACGGTTCTGATTCTTCTGTTGAGACAGCGGACGTTATGAAGGGTTTGATAAGAAATATCGAATACGTGTCGAATGCTGATGAGGCTTATGATACAGCTTCTAATAATTCTGTAAAAAGCTCACTTGGCTTTATTCGTGTTGAAAATGATTATGTAGATGATAGCAGTTTTGAGCAAGAGTTAAAAATCACAAGAGTTGTTAATCCTTTAAATATATGGATAGATAGTGGTTCTATAGAAGTGGATGGAAGCGATGCAACTAGAGCAATCGAAATAGAGTCTTTACAAGTATCGGCTTTCAAAAAGAAATATCCAAAAGCAGACCCAGTAAGTTTTGCTGACGAAGATGAGAACAAGGATAAAGATTTAAAAGACGAAGAGTTTGTAAATATAGCTACCTATTACGAAATAGAAGAAGAGTCCAAAGATGTTGGCATGTCAGAAGATGGCGAAATGCAGGAATATCAAGAGGGCGTAGAATACAGCGCTAGACGGACCATGAAGAAGAAAAAGGTAATGAAATACGTTTTGTCTGGTAATGAGATTTTAGAGCAAACAAGATTCCCTGGTAAGTATATTCCATTAATACCCGTTTATGGTGAGGAGGCGTGGGTTGACGGAAAGCGTGAAATCTATAGCTTGATTCGCAAGTCTAAAGACGCACAAAGAATGTTCAACTTTTGGAAGTCCTTAGAAACAGAACTTTTAATGAAGCAGCCACAAGCCCCTATTTTAGCAGCTGGTGGCACAGTTGAGAATTACGAAGACGACTGGAAAAGCCCCGATAAAGCTATGGTGCTTCGATATGACCCAGTAGATGTAGACGGTAATGCAGTAGCTAAACCAGAAAGGCTTTCCCCTCCTACTATCCCAACAGGCATTGTAAACGCAGCAAGGGCAACAGTTGATGACATTAAAGCTTCCATGGGGATGTATGGCGCATCTATAGGCGCTAGGTCTAATGAAACATCGGGCGTTGCAATCAATGAGCGGAAGCAAGAGGGTGAGGTAGCTACGTTCCATTTCGGTGATAATCTAAATAAATCTATAACTCACGTTGGCAAGATTTTAGTTTGCGCTATCCCAGAAGTTTATGACACAGCAAGAGTTTTGCGTATCATAGGTGAGGAGGATGAGGCAAAAGAGGTTGGTATCAATGGCAAAATGGTAAAAGACCAAGAAGAGACGTTTGATTTAAGAAAAGGCAAGTATGATACGAAAGTTGTTACAGGTGCATCATTTACGACAAAACGTCAAGAGGCAGCTCAATTCTTCACATCTATAGTAGAAAAGCAGCCGCAACTTATGGAAGTAATGGGCGATTTGTTATTTAAGAATATGGATTTTGCAGGCGCACAAGGCATGGCTAAACGTATGGAGAAAATCATAGACCCTAAGTTCTTAGAGGAAGAAGAAGAGGCTCAAGTGGACCCAGAAAAAGAGCAAATGGGTGTTGTAATACAAGAAGGATTGCAGCAAATGGAGCAAATGCAGGCTGCCATGGAAGAATTGCAGCAGCAGTTAGATGATAAAGAGGCTGAGTTGTTGTTAAAAGCAGAGGCAGAGCAAAACAAATCCGACGATAACGATAAGAAGATAAATATTGAGTTGATGAACGCCCAGACCAACCGAGAAAAGTTGATTATGGAATATCAGCTTAAGACGGAGGCGATAGCTTTAAAGCGTGAAGAGATAGCGCAAAAGGCACAAGAGCGTCAAGATAATATGCGGTTGAAAAACTCGCAAGCAGAATCAGAAATCCCTTCTGGTAGTTAGGCATTTGCCAACTTTAATTTAAATGGGTACTATTATGAGTGACGATATCATTGACCAGGTAATGAGCGAAGCAGAAACTTTTGCTATCGAAGAGCCGATTAACGATAACCCCGAAGAAGTAACTGAGGAAGTAACCGAGGAAACGACAGAGGAAACAGAAGAAGAAGCCACTAAGGAGATTGCGGAGGAAGCTGCGGCAACCGATGATATTGTATTTCCTAAGAAGGCAGTAAACGCGCTTGCTAGGCGTGATAAGAAAATTAGCAAACTGCAAGCCGATAACGCTGCAGCACATAGCGAACTTCAAGCTTTTAGAGAGCAAGCCAACAAAGCCAAAGTTGATAATGTTCCAAATGAGGACGATTATGACAATTACGGTAGTTATTTAGAGGCTGTTCACAAGCAAAAGTTTGAAAAAGAAGCGTCTGCAAAAGCACAAGAAGCACAAGAAGCCAAAGTTGCTGAGACAGAGCAGGCTTACGTTGCAGAAAGGGAGACATACGCCATAGAGAAAGCGCAAGCAGCTATAGCGGCAATTCCTGAGTATCAACAATTGGTTTCTGAACATGCGGATGTACTTCAAAGCTTGCCTCAACATTTAGAACGAGCTTTCTTAGAGGCTGAAGAGCCAGCTTATGCATTTTTAGCATTAGCAAAGGAAGGTGGTTTAGAAGGTTTAGCGAATATGACTCCTGCGAGAGCGGCGATGGAAATTGGCAAGGCTGAGATGAGGGGCGCTGCAATGGCGCAGAAAAAAGAGATAACGAAAGCGCCTGCTCCTATCGCACCAGTGCGTGGAACAGGTAAAACAACAAAGTCAATTAATGATAACCCATCGTCTAACGATGTCATGAAGTGGCTAGATTCTTAATTTAATGGAGACTATTTAAAATGGCTAATACTTTTAACCAAATGAAGGACGCACCAGGAGTTATAGCGAAAGCTGCGGCTCGTATATTGTCCGATGAACTACAATTTTGCAAAACTATTGATAAAGTTCCTGCAAGTGAATATAAAGGCAAGAATGGCTATTCTGCTGGTAATACTATCCAAATTAACAAGCCGCCTAGATTCATTCCACAAACTACTTTTGACATAACTTCTTCTAAACAAGATGTTACGGAAGAGAAAGTGCCTTTAGTTTTAGACGTTATTTCTACAGTTGGTATAGAGATTGATTCTTTAGAAACAGCTACTGAAATTCAAGTGAAGGAAATTATTAAACGTGTTGTTAAGCCTGCTATTCAGTCTATAGCACAAAACGTAGAAAGTCGCTTTTTGACTTTAGCTTCTGTTGCAACAGCTAACTCAGTTGGTGCGGCTGGAACAAACGTTTTTGATACGGACACTATTCTTTCTGCTAAAGAAAAAATGAACAAGTATCTATGTCCTAAAGATGACAACAGGTACTTCTTGTCTGATTCTACAGCAAGCCGTAAAGCTACTAACGCCCGCAAAGGATTATTCCAATCTTCTGATGAGATTAGTAAGCAGTACAAAAAAGGCTTTATCGGCATAGCTGATGGCTTTAAGTGGATGGAAAACGAATTACTTAACCAACACACTAATGGTACAGATGTTACTTTTGAAGTTAGCACAACTGTATCAGTGGAAGGTCAAAGTACTTTGGTTGTTGAGGGATTGACTAACACAACTGGTACAGTAACCGCAGGAACTACTTTTACAGTTGCAGATGTGTATGCGGTTAACCCAATTACTAAAGCAGCTTATCCTTTCTTGCAGCAGTTTACAGCTACAGCTACGGCTACGGCTAATGGCTCAGGTGTGGCGACAGTATCAATAAGCCCAGCAATTTACACGTCCGCATCTGGCGGTCTACAGAATGTTGATGCTTTTCCTGCTGATGGCGGTGCTTGTGTACCTATAGGCGCAGTGTCTACAACTTATACTGATAATATGGCTTATCACAAGGAAGCGTTCCGCATGGTGTCTGTGCCTCTAGTTATGCCTACGAAGGCAGAATTTGCAGCGCAAGACAGTTACCAAGGTATTACAGTTTCAGTCATACGTGACTTTGACGTAAATAAGCGCTCAATGGTTACTAGATTAGACTTCTTAGGTGGTTTGGTTGCAGTACGTCCAGAGTGGGCTTGTAAAGTAACATCATAATTAATTAGGGGGGGTGAAAGCCTCCCCTTACTATTAGGAGATATATATGACTTTAACAAAAAACGGCGGTGTCAAAACCTTAACAAATAAAGATTTAATAAAGCAATGTTTGGCTGATGGCTGGACTGAGCAAAAAGAAGTAAAAGAGGCGAGTAAGCCTAAAGCAAAAACTCTTAGCGAGTAGGAGAGTAAAATGGCTACAGCTTTAACTATGATAAAAAAAGCTATGCAGAAGGCGTGGATTCTAACAAAAGCAGAAGTTCCCGCTGCTGATGAGGCTTCTGATGCATTAGATACGTTAAACGATATATTGGCATCGTGGTCTAATGACTCTTTGACAGTTTACGAAAGAGTGACGGAATCATTCGCATTAACTGCGGGCAAGGCAAGTTATACTATAGGCGAGGGAGGCGATTTTAACACCATACGTCCTATAAAGATTATAGAGGCACATACACGCTTAGGTACGACTGATTACCTTATGAAATTAGTATCAGATAAGGTATTTCAAGGAATTGTGAGTAAAAACACAGGCTCAACTCCTGATTACCTAAATTTTACAAACGCCTACCCACTAGCAACATTAAATTTTTACCCAATTGCGCCTGGTGGATATACGCTATTCTTAACATCCGAGAAAGAATTAGCAGAGTTTACACTAAATCAAACTGTATCACTCCCACCAGGATGGCGCAAAGCTATAACAGATACATTGGCTGTGGAATTGTCTGTTGAGTATGGACAGCAACCTAACCCTTTATTGCTTCAAATAGCTAAAGACTCCAAGGGGAATATATCAAAGCCAATTATGCGAGCTAGGAATATGGACGCACAGCCTGGCGCTATAGGTAACTTTAATATAAATAGGGGTTATCAGTGAAGATAGGATTAGTCGGACCGACGGCACAAGCTTGGAGCTTACCTTTTAACGCGGAAAGAACTGTAAACTTATTTCCTGTATTAGACAAGCGAGGCAAAGAAGTTGCAGCGCTATATGGTACGCCTGGAATAGAAACTATATCTACGGTTGGCGTTGGTGGAATAAGGGGTTGTTTCTCAGCGCAAAATGGCAGGGCTTTTATTGTATCAGGCTCTACATTATACGAAATAGATAGCGTGGGCGCTGCGACCTCAAGAGGCGCTTTAAATCAAAGCTCGGGCAATATAACTATAGCCGAGAACGGTTTGCAATTAGCTATTTGCGATGGCACGACAGTTTATATATTAACATACGCATCTAACGCCTTTGCATCTCCTAGCTCCCCTGGCTACGGCACAGCGGCAACTATAGTCTTTTTAGACAGCTATTTTATTGTAAATAAGGTTGATACTGGTGAGCTTTATATTTCGACTCAATATAACGGATTGTTATGGGCGGCATTAGACTTTGCAACAGCAGAATCAAGCCCAGACGGCTTATCAAGAGTTGTTGCGGCTGTTGGACAATTATGGTTATTAGGCACAAGTACAACGGAAATATGGACTAATACAGGGGCGGCAGCATTTCCATTTCAAAGAATATCGGGTGCAAATTTAGAATTAGGAATATCTGCGCCACATTCAGCAGTGGCAGTAAAAGAGGCTTTAGTTTGGTTGGGAGAGGATAGGTTTGGCACAGGCGGCGTATATATGGCAACAGGTATTAGACCGCAAAAGATATCCACAGAACCTATAGAGCTATTGCTACAAAAGGCAACAAAGCGTAGTGAAATTGTAGCATTTGCATATCAACAACAAGGGCATACCTTTTATATTTTAACTGGTGGCGGGTTAGCTACTTCGTTAGTTTATGATTTTACCACTAAAATGTGGCATGAGCGAGCGTGGCTAAATGACGAAGGTGAGTTTGAGCTACATAGAGCCTCGTGCTGCATGTTTGCGTTTAATAAGCACATAGTAGGCGATAGAGAGAATGGTAAAATTTACAACATGTCAATGGATGTCTATGACGACGCAGGGCAGCCATTAAGGCGTGAACGGATATACACGCATTTAGTTGACGAAGGGAAGCGAATGCGTTACAATAGCTTAGAGATAGGCTTCGAGGTTGGCGTAGGTTTACAAAACGGTCAAGGTTCAGCCCCTGTATGCTCATTGCAGCTTTCTAAAGATGGCGCAAAAGAATGGTCGACTAGTTATAATGCTTCTATCGGAGCCGTAGGCAAGTATCAGACAAAAGTTACATTTAGACGGTTAGGTATAGCGGAAACAATGACTTTTAGAGTGTATGTCACAGACCCAGTAAAAGTAGCAATGTCAGGGAGTTACCTCCTATGACAACGGAAGCTCCTCCTATACGTGAAGAATTAATAGAAGACAATGGGGCAATCTCAATGCCTTGGATTCTCTATTTTAACCAAACGTTTAACGGTGACGGTGGAACGGCGTGGACTCCTACATTTAGCGGTTTAACGGAAGTTGGTGGGGTAGCGACTATAGCAGGTCGTTATTATCAATTATCCAAATACCTAACATATTTCAACATATTAGTTACACCAGCCACAAATACATCTGCTACAGCGGGGACTACTTACGTGGGTAATCTGCCAGTAACGTCTTATGCTAATGGATTTTGTGCGACAGTATCAAATAAATTGGGCGGTGGTATCGGGATGGTAGAGGCTTCAAGTAATAGAATATACGTTCCTGCATGGTCTACGGTTACATCTCCTATAAATATAATGGGGGTGGTAGAGGCAACATGATATTTGATTTCGTGCCTTTTCATGAGGTGGCAGAAGAAATAGCGCAGAATATAAATACGCATTATGACGATGTGGATAAAAAAGACGATTATGGTAGACCTAATTTAGATTGGGAAAACTATCTTATGCAAAGCGAAATGGGCGCTTGCAAAGCAGTAACCGCAAGAGATAAAGGGGTTTTAGTAGCTTATTCAGTATTTTGCATGGGCGTGAATATGAACCACAAGACAGTGGTTGAGGCAGCAAATACAGGAATATGGGTACATCCCCAATACAGAGGAAAGATAACGCTAGAACTTGTAAGGAACTCAGACGAATTTTTAAAAGCGGCTGGAGTTATGGAGACAACGTATATTCTAAAAGATGAAAGAATAGGTGCGCTGTTAAAACGAGCGAAGTATAAACCAAGGCACACGGTATGGAGTATTTATTATGATGCAATTTCTAATACCACTCATTAGCTCACTAGGAGCGGGTGGCGCAGCAGGCGGCTTAGGTGGCGCAGGTGGCTTAGCTAATATATTAGGCGGCGCAGGTGGCTTAGGTCAAATGGCAGGTTCTACAATGGGTGGTGGTATGCAAGGTGCGACACAAGGCAAAGGCTTATTAGGTGTGTTGTCAGGTGGCAAAATGGGCGGTGCAACGCCTCAGGGTATGATGCAAAATATAGGCGGCGGTCAAGAGCAAGAAGTGCGACAAGCTGGACCACGCAGAAGATTTCAAATAGGAGTGTAAAAAAATGTCAAAAGTAGTTAAATCAGTAGTGGGTATGTTTCGCAGCCCCAAAGCAGTTGATAGGGGTGCTAATCATATAACAAGTGGGTATAGAGATGCTCAGGCGCAACAGCAGCCGTATATGGATACAGGTTTACAAGCTAACACAATGCTGCAAAATCAATTAGGTAGTGGGGCATTAGGTGGGAAGTTTACAGCGGGAGACTTTGAGGCAGACCCTGGTTATCAATTTAGAAAAGAGCAAGGAACGAAGGCTTTAAATCGTAAAGCGGCTGGACCTGGAGGAGGTGGTTATTTTTCTGGACAAGCTTTAAAAGAAGCTGCAGAGTTTGGACAAGGTTTAGCAGACCAAACATATAACGACGCATACAATCGCTATATGGGTGAACAGAACAACACGTATAGAATCTTATCTGGTCAGCAAGCTCAAGGAAGGCAGGCAGGCACTGCATATGGTAATGCGTCTATAGGAATCGGCAATACAATGGCAGACGCTGTCTTAGAAAAAGAAAATCAACGCAGTCAGGGTATATCTGGCATCTTAGGGGGCTTTGGATTTTAATATGCAAAATAGATTTAGCAGTTTAAGGAATATATCAGACTTTTCTCGTGATGAGGAGGAGTTTAACATGCGTAAAGACTTGCAAGCTCAAAATATGTCTATTAACAAAGAAGAACATGCTGAAAAGATGTTCAACGCACAATTTAAGCGTGATAATCCAGGTAGTGATAATAAAACGCCGCCAGCAATCATAATTGATAATGAGCTTAAAAGCCGCCTAGACGCTGGTGACTATGATGGTGCAAATAGGTTGTTCCAGACTCACAGGGCGGCGGCTTTTGGTGTAGACCGTTTTCAACCGCCGCAAGAAAACAGACCTCAAGAGCCACAAGGAGGCGCGCCTATAGAGCAATCAGAATTTATCCCTACTGGTCAGCCTATGGATTTAATGCAAAGCGCGCCACGTGACCAAGAATCTATACCTCAATACTATAAAGCACCAGAACGGCAGCTGTCTGTCCCAGAGCAATTAGCTAGAAACGCAGGGTTAAAAGCCAGAGCGGAAACACAAGGCAAAGAGGATGTTTTGTCTAAAATGATGCCACCAAGAGAGGCAGATAAAGCGCAAAGACTAGCAGATATAGCCGTAGAAACAAAAGCACGAGAGTTGCAAGCCAAGTATATACAAGAAGGTAAGCAGTCATTACCTAAGTTGCAAAGGGCTTTACAATCCCAAGAATTAAAAGAAGAGTTTTTGCAGCCAAAGATAGCTGACTTAAAAAATAGAGCTTTAAATATTTGGTCTGCAACTGGATTTACAGGGGCGTTAGCAGGAGCAATACCAGGAACAGCAGCAGCGGACTTTGCAAAAGATGTTGGCACTTTGTTAGCTAATGCGGGTTTTGATAGGCTTCAAGAAATGCGTGATAATTCAGTTACAGGTGGTGCTTTAGGCGCAATAACAGAAAAAGAATTAGATTTATTACAAGCAGCGGCTCAAAATATACTGAACTCGCAAAGCGAGGGGCAGTTTATTAAAAATATAGAACAATTCCAAGCACAGCGTATTAGAGGTTTACAAAATGTTAGAGCTGCTTATGCAGAGGATTACAAGCGGTTTAACGGTGCGGCGGACGAGTTTTTACCCTCGCCAGCTAGCATGGAGGATAATATTTCTCGCAGCGTTTTAGCTCCTTTTGAGTTAGAGCAAGAGGCTACACCTCCAAAGGGAGGAGCGGCTGAGATAAGATTTAACCTCAAAAAGAAAGGTTTTTCAGCAGAGCAAATTACAGAGTTTTTAAGCCGTAAGGGGATAAAATAATGCCATTAACCACTGAGCAAATGGCAGCGATGGAAGCAGCGGCAGGGTTTACCACAGGTTCAAATTTATCTCCTGATGTAATGAGTCAAATGGAGGCTGCGGCGGGATTTACAGTAGCACCTAATATGAGTTCTAGCACAGCTAATAACATGCCAGAACCGATGCCAGAGCAATCTATCATAGATACTAGAAGCGGCAATATTATGAACGAGGTTTTAAATACCGCATCTGGTGCAAAGCCAGCTATGACACTACCTTGGCGAGCTGCTAAAGAAGTGGCTGGTGGTGTTTATGATATGGGAGGTGAGGCGGTAAGTGCTATAACACCAGATTTTATAGAAGAGCCTTTAAAAGAGTATGCGGGGCAAGCGGCGGATTATCTTATGGGAACGTCAGGCGGGCAAGCTATAAGCGAGGGGTATCAATTCGCAAAAGAGAAAGCTCCTAATGTAGTGGACGTGCTAGAAGGCGCTGCAATGATTGGCGGGTTGCCGCCAGTAGCAACGGGCGTTGGTAAAGCAGGAAAAGCGGCAGAAAAAGCAGTAAATATGAAAAAGGTTTACCCAGACGCAGAAGCGGTAAAGCAAAAAGCAACGGATTTATTCACGAAAGGAAAAGAGTCAGGCGTAAATTTCACTCCTACAATAATGGATGATTTATACAAAACAGGTCAAGATATGCTGCCAAAGGGCAAATTGTCACAAAAGTTAATAAAGCCTGATGAGGCTGACTCCTTTGTAACATCTTTGGATGAGGTGTTAGGCGAGAATCCAACGCTAAATGATTTCCAAGATATTGATAGACATTTAGGCGATAGAGCGCATGCTGCATTTAGCGACAATCCGCCGCTTTCTGCTAAGTTTACAAAACTACAAGCATCTTTAAGGGATAGCGTGGAGAATCCTAAAAATGTAACAGGAAGCGGAGAGGGGTTAGCGGCTCACAGGGAAGCCACTCGATTGTGGTCAATACAACTCAAAATGCAAGATATACAAAGAATTATAGATGATGCCGACTTATATGCAGTTCCAGCAACCGCTATACGAACAGGCTTTAGGCGTATTGCTACTACTGACAAGCTTAAGCGTGGATATACTCGCAAAGAACAAGCCTCAATAAGAAGAGCCGCAGAAACTGGAAGCTTAGAAGGTATAATTCAAACATTCGGAAGTAAATTGACCGCAATAGGAGGCGCGGTAGCAGGAGGATTACCAGGGGCGGCTTTAGGGATGTCGGTGTCAGGTGGTGGCAGAATTGCAAGTGAAGCAATTAAAAAGGGTAAAGGTGGCAAAGTAAACAGGTTACTAGGTGAGCGCAGTGGGCTAGTTAAAAAAGAAAGGCGTATTGATTTATCAAAATTAAAACCAGCTTTAATACAGGCGATAAAAGATGGCAAGACCCCAAAGGAGTTGATGGGTTTTTCAGCAAAAGAAGCCAAGGATATTATAAAAGAGGTTAAATCGTTACCAGCGCACAAGCCTTGAGAATAGCTATAAAAAATAAGGATAAAGTAAAGTGAGAAGGATAAAAAATAGCAACCACGAAATGGTGTTAAGTGCCTTGAGAAGGTTAAGATAGTATATTTCTAAGTCCATACACAGACGGTAACACAAACGAAAGACAATAACAATAGAGGATTACATGGCAGTATTAATGACAAGCCCAGTATTACAATTTTTTGGCTCAGATGGTGTGACTCCTTTATCTGGTGGCAAGGTGTATACTTATGAGGCGGGAACAACTACAAATAAAGCAGCTTTCACAACAGCCGCAGGCGACGTTCAGCTCGATAACCCTATTATTTTGGATAGCGTGGGTAAGGCTAGTATTTGGATAAGTGGTTCATATAAATTTATTGTAAAAGACTCTTTAGATGTCACTATCAGCACAACGGACAATGTAACATCTTTTACAGCGTTGCCATCTGCGTCTAATGCGTATTTTGAAACGTTTAGCGGGAACGGCTCATTAACAGCGTTTACCACCTCAGACGACTTAGGAACTGATGAGAAGGCTATATATGTATGGGTTGATGCCAGTGTCGCGGATGAAGTCGGGTACGAGATTGTAAATCCAAGTGCTTACACAATATCTGGCACTACGTTAACATTTTCGACGGCTCCTGCAAGTGGAACAAATAATATATATGTATCTGCCCCATCTTTATTAGTTGGTGCGGCTTCAAGTTCGGCAGCGGATGCGGCGGCAAGTGCGGCGGCGGCAGCGACTAGTGAGACTCAGGCGGGAGTTTATGCGGGGCAATTAACGATTACTTCAACAACAAGTTTGGCTATAGAGACGGGCAGTAAAGCTTTTACAGTGGCGGCTGATTTAGCATTATCGGCGGGGCAATTTATACTAATAGCTAGTGATGCAGACCCAGATGCAAATTTTATGTGGGGAACTATTGCAAGTTATTCTGGCACGACTTTAACGGTGATAGTTGCCACAATCGGTGGTAGTGGAACACTTGCTGATTGGACTATGTATTTAACTGGTGAGCGAGGAGCTACAGGAGTGACAGGCTCAATTAGTGATATTAGCGGGGTAAGTAGCGGAACGCCTGTTGATGCTGACACGTTTATATTTACGGATATTAGTGACAGTAATGCTACTAAAAAAGTTGCTCTAAACGAAATTAAAGGGGTATTGAGGTTGTTAGAAACGCAAACTGCTAGTTCTTCAGCTTCGATAGATTTCACGAGCAGTATAAATTCTACGTACAAATCTTATATGTTAAGATTTACAAATGTAATACCAGTAACAAATGCGGTTAGTTTTAACCTGACAGCTTCTACGGATGGTGGTTCTTCTTATATAGCTGGCACGACTTACGAATACCAATCTCAAAACCTTGTAGCGGGAAATACCACGTATTCAGCTTCCGCAAGTTCAGGTGCTAGTAGTTTATTATTTGCCTCGGATGTTGGTAATAATACAAATGAGTCGGGTATATCAGGTGATATAATAATAACGAATCCATCAAGTAGTAGTTTGTATAAAGCCGTTAGAGGTGATTTGATTCATATGAATGATTCAGTTAATGCACAAGGCGGGGTATTGATAGCCCAGATTAATACAGCTTCGGCAGTTAATGCGCTCAGGATTAGCGCAAGCACAGGCTCTATTTTGTCTGGAATTATTGAGTTGCATGGCATTAGATAATATAAAACCAACTAAAACAATCGGAGTTTTATAATGATTAGAATGAAAACAGTACAAGATAAAGACGGTAATATAGTAGAAGTTGCAGATGACACACCTTGCCACGCTGGTAAAAATGGTGCGTTACCTGTTATGTTAGACAAGGTACTAGATAAGAAAATCTTTGACGACATAGAACAAAAAGAGCGGGATTGGCAGGCAGACGCACCAAATAGAGAGGTGTTAGCAATTATTCAGCAACGCAACGCAGAACGTGGTACAATAGCAGAACAGCTAGAATACCTAATAGATAATGGTATTGAGAAGCTAAGGCAGCGTGATGATGAAATTAAAACCAGACACCCAAAAAAGGTAAAGTAAATGGATGAATTTGACGACTTACTCAATATAAACTTAGGTTTTGAAGGGGAAAAAGGCGAGAAGGGTGATAAGGGTGATAAAGCTATATTGCCAAAACCTCGAGACTTGTTAAATCAAATGATAGATTCTTTGCAAGGTGAAGCGGGCAAAGTAGGTGCGAGTGGAGAACGTGGAGAACGTGGCGAAAAAGGAGAGGCAGGTGAGACAGGCGCAAAGGGAGAAAAAGGTGAGACAGGCGCAAAGGGAGAAAAAGGTGAGGTTGGTGCCAAAGGTGACAAGGGCTTAAATGGAGCCGAAGGAGTAGCGGGATTAGACGGTGCATCAGCTTATCAAGTTTGGTTAAGTCAAGGAAATGAAGGTGAGGAAGAAGATTTTATTAAATCTTTAAAAGGTAAAGACGGTCAAAACGCACAATGGCATGGTAACTCTTATACAGAATTAGACCAACTAGAAGATACAGACGTATTTAATGCGGTAAATGGGCAGGTTTTAAAATACAACTCAGCAACTAATAAATGGGAAGCGGGGGCGGTTGCAGGCTCAGGTGATGTAGTTGGACCATCTAGTGCAACGAATAACGCAATCACACGTTATGACGGAACAACTGGTAAGGCTATCCAAGATAGCGGCGCTACCATAGATGACTCTGGCAATGTTACGGCTAATAATTTATCAGGTACAAACACTGGTGATATGACCAATAGCGAGGTTAAGGCGGCTTATGAGGCAAATGCTGATACCAACGCTTATGATGATGCGGCAGTCTCTAAGTTGGCAGGTATTGAGGCTAGTGCAACGGCAGACCAGACAGGCGCAGAAATAGCAACCGCAATAGATATCGAGAATCTAACGGCGAGAACGGCTTTTGCTTCTGGTGATAAGTTAATTATTTTTGAAGCGGGCGTAGGCAATAGACAGATAGATTACGATGATTTACCAGCGGGCGGCGGTGGCGGAACTCCAACAGATATAACCGTAGCAGATGAAGCAAGTGATACTACTTGTTTTCCAGCCTTTTTTACCGCAGCAACAGGCGATTTAGAGCCTAAGACTAATTCTGGTATAACATTTAATAGTTCGACAGCGATACTAACGGCTACTGGTTTTGCGGGAAATATCACAGGTGATGTAACAGGTAATGCGGACACAGTTACAACTAATGCAAATTTAACAGGCGATGTAACGTCCAGTGGTAATGCGGCAACAATAGCTGATGACGCTGTTACTTATGCTAAGATGCAAAATACCACTGCTACAGATAGGCTGCTAGGGCGTTCAAGCTCAGGCGGTGGCGTTGTTCAAGAAATAGCTTGCACAGCAGCAGGCAGGGCTATACTAGATGATGCAAACGCCTCAGCTCAAAGGACTACTTTAGGTCTTGCAATCGGCTCAGACGTACAGGCGCATGCCACCGTTTTAGATAATACAACGGCAAGTTATACGTCTGCAGAAGAAACGAAATTATCGGGAATTGAAACGAGCGCTGATGTCACAGACGAAGCTAATGTAACTGACGCTCTTGACGGTGCAACGCTAACGGATTTAGGAACGCCTGCTAGTAATGACAAGATTTTAATACAAGATACGTCCGATAGTAACGTCTTAAAATATGCGGATTTCTCAGAGTTTGGCGGGGGCGGGAGTGGTGATGTAGTTGGACCATCTAGCGCAACAAATAACGCCTTAGCACGATTTGACACAACAACAGGTAAATTGCTACAAGATAGCGGTGTAACGGCTGATGACTCAGGTAATATAGCGGCTAATAATTTATCAGGTACAAACACAGGCGACCAAACGGCGGTATCAGGCAATGCGGGAACGGCTACGGCACTTGCAACAGCTAGAAACATTGGCGGTGTTAGTTTTGACGGAACGGCTGATATAGCGCCAAATATTGTCACAGATACATCACCACAATTAGGTGGTGATTTAGACGCAAATGGTCAAAAGATAACAGACGTTCAAGAATTGCGGATTGACGCAACGCCAGATGCAGACCACACAGCAACAGGATTAACAACTAACACGATTAACGCAGGCGCAACTATTGGCATAGGTGAGTTATGTTATCTAGGGTCAGGTGGTAAATGGCTAAAAACGGATGCAGATGCAGCGGCAACGGCAACAGGTATGCTAGGGATATCCGTAGAAGCCTCAAGCGACACTAACCCTATGATAGTTGCATTATCTGGTAGCTTTGTTCGTGACGATACTTATAATTGGACTGTAGGCGCTATATTGTATGTAGGCTTAACGGCGGGAGAATTAACAGAAACAGCACCATCAGCAACAGGTGATATAGTTCGTGTTGCAGGGTATGCTATTTCAGCGGATGTAGTTTACTTTTTACCAAGCGGCGCTTGGGTTGAAGTTGCGTAAATAAAATAAAAAAAGGAGGTTATCATATGCCTATTTCTTGGACACCAGACTTTGCAAAGCATTTAAACATACATATCAGTGTAACTTATATTGAGATAGCATAGGATGATAAGCACATACTTATGGACAACCCCTTTATACCCTGGCGTTACAGTTGTTGAGAGGTATGATTCAGATTTAGACACTTTTGAGGCTATAGAGGTTCGGCAAAAACCTAACTCGGAGGATGTTACCTATGATGAAATGGTGGGCAAATGTGTGTTTGTCAATTTTGTTCTTAAATCGGAATTGTTAAAAAATCTTAATGAAGATGAAAAAATCAACACAATTAATGGTGAGGACTTTAAACATCAGCCAGAGTTTGTAGTCAAAAACGGAAGGGTTTTTACTGATTTTCCTACAATGCGTGATAAAACAAGAAGGAATGAACTCGTTAGAAAAGCAGACCAAGTGCAGGAGAAATAGCGATGGCAAAGATTATATCATCCTCGGCAAATGCTTTTGGTTTTTCCACAAACAGTGCTACAAGATACTGCCCTATAGGTAACTCGTACGCCATTTTTTCAAAGACAACAGAAAGTGATGCAGCGCATACATGTCGAGTTGCAGGAAATGCCACATTAATCAGGGCAATAGTTAAATCGAACGGTAGAGGCACAAACACTACCTATGCTTTAATGGTCAATGGTTCGGCTTCTGCGCTGACACTGACGGTGGCGGGGGGTGCAACTGGCACACAATCGGCAACTGGTAGCGTTTCAATTTCAGACGGAGATACTCTATCATTAAGGCAAGTTACATCGACAGGCAGCGGGTCTATAGTTACACAATTTATTGAGGTTCAATTTGAGCCTTCAAGTGGTTCAGCATTCCCCGAAAACTGTGACAGCAACACAATTATGAGTAATGCGAGTACCACAAGGTATATACCCTTGAGGGGAGCTAATGGACTATCAACAGATGAACGTTATGCAGCGGTTTCACCTATTGCAGGGACTTCCAGCAATTTCCAAATAAATGTATCATCTAACGCAAGGACATCTACAACCACTTTTCGGTTCAGAAAAAACGGAAGTAATGGCAATCAGACGGTGGCTTATTCATCTGGACAAACAGGAGTAAAAGAGGATGTTACCAACACAGACACCATAGGTCTTGGTGATTTCTACAATACGTCAATAACTACAGGGTCGGGGTCTGGGGGTATAGTATTAAAAGGCAGCGGGCATAAATTCGATCCCGCAGAAACGGGGTTCATCTTAGGTTCGACTGGGTTAAATGAATTAAACTCAGCAAATTTTTTCCCATTGTGCGGTGAAATAACTGGGGGAGCAACCGAGTCTCTTGTGCAGTGGCCGACTCCTTTTGATATAAATATAAAAAACATGGCTATTAAATCTAGGTTTAACGGATCAACAAGTCCCACCGCAGTTGCTCTGCGCATCGGGGGGGTAGACGCTAACCAGAATATAACCATAGCTGCATCGACAGACGCAGTTTACACAGACGCTATCAATACGGATTCTGCTAGTTCAGGAGATTTGCTAAACTTTAGAGCAACAGGTTCTAATGCAGCGTTATACGCTGTATCGGGGGCAATATTTGTCACGCCTGCGGGTGCTGGCGGTAATTACGCAAACACAGTAAACGGAGTAGCGCCTGCTGCTATAGCAAAGGTAATGGGCGTTGCAACGGCAAATATATCAAAAGTAATAGGAGTATAATAATGGCTAAAGCACCAAAAACTAAACCATCGGTTAAAATACAACGCATTATCAATAAGGGAAGTAAGACCATCCCAACGCCAAAGCTTAGCAAGCCAAGGACAAAGAATGCCTAGTTTAATAATAACATTATCATTACTGATATTCCCTTGCATCTTAACGCAAAGGTTAGAGGGTGATGTGGCATGGCAAGTTAATATAATATCAATGTATTTAGTTATATTGGTGCAGTCTTTTTATATTTATAAAACTATTCCAAAAAAAGAGGGCTTTAAACATTTGGTTGCATTTGTTATACTGATGTTAAGCTTATGGTTTTTATTTGATTACATAGCGGTATCGTACTTATGGTGGTGAGAATGACACAAAAGGAGGAGGATGCGCTATTTGAAAAGCGGGTTAAGCAAATCAATAGGGATTGCTTGCAGACGTTCCTTCCGTACATTAAGGCGGTGATAGGCATTTTGCTTACAGTCGGTGTGGTGTTTTTATCATTAACGATATGGTTTTACCAAGATGTTAAAATACAAATAAATGGTAACAGTCGCCTGCTACATGAGATAAAAGAAAACCAGAGTGTATTAAAATACAACGTACATATGAATGACAAAGAAATCTTAAACATTAGAAAAAAGTTAGAAAAATGAAAGAATTAATACTTAAAAGAACATATTTTAATGATGCAACAATCGGCACGTTATCTATTTTGGGCGAGGAGAATCCAATTTGGTATACTTTAGAGTTACCTAATTTGGGTAATCAGAAAAAAATAAGCTGCATACCAGAGGGTGTGTATTCTGTTATTACGCATGAATCGCCAACGCATAAGAACGTTTGGAAAGTAGAAAATGTAGAAGATAGGACGGATATATTATTCCATATAGGCAATTGGGCATCTGATACTAAGGGTTGCATTTTGGTGGGTATGTCTGGCGGAT
>Ga0306866_1000096_pt1 | contig 35759 bp, 25 predicted proteins | sample AntRauTorckE5432_FD_190450 | JGI IMG/M metagenome (GOLD analysis project Ga0306866, IMG submission 190450) | Saline lake microbial communities from Rauer Islands, Antarctica - Metagenome Torckler E5 #432 (v2) (version 2) | ecosystem: Environmental > Aquatic > Non-marine Saline and Alkaline >...
GCGACCTGGGCCGTGACGTGCACCGTAGCGCGCACAAAGACTGTTTCAGTCAATTGGTTAGCTTTCACCAGCTCCGCCACCGCTGCTGTAAATGAATCATACGTCCAGGCATTCTGGAACGTATCAATACCAATAATCTTTGCCGAGTTCAAGAGCCGATTGTAATGTTCCGCCAGGCGAAAGGCCGACAATCCCTTTTTAGTTGCCACCACCGGAAAAACGGTGTAAACACTCAGTCCGTACAACACAGCAGAACTGGCAATACTGACATTCGCTTTTTCCAGCGGAACAATCATATCTTTCAAATACGCCTGAGTGTAAATTTTGGCCATACGTAGATTTTAACCCAGACCGGAGATTACCGATAGTGAACTTCCGGCTTCACCTACGCAGAGAGGGCTACTAACAAACCATAAAAGTACTTATAAAAAAGACCCGAACAATGTGTTCGGGTCTTGCTGTATCTTAGCTAAGAATAATTTTACTGGACCTTTCTTCATCTTCTGGCTCATCAATGTACTGATCGAAGTGTCCGTCTTGGTCAATGTACCAAACCATCTCGATGAGGTCAGCTTCTTTAACTGAGAGGCCAACTGGGAATTCCCACAGGGTGTGCGCATATTCGAGCACGGGCCGTATGGTGCTTTCATCCAAATCTTGCTCACGCAATGATGTGAAGGCGAGCGTCAACATCCGATCTCCGGCAACATCGACATCCACTACCTCAATGCGGGGAATCCGCAAATTCACATCGAAGGTATCGGCTACCGCATCACGCACGGTCTGCAAGTCAAATCCGTTTACAATATCCTGCATACCAGTCACTTCCAGATAATCCTTGGAAACGTCGTCTTCAAATACCCATAAACCAAGTTCACGTATCACACTCGGTGACAAGTATTGCCTGATGAAACTCTCATCCTTAAAGTTTTCAGCGGCAAACTTGATTGTTTCCAACCAATCACTTCCGGCCACCTCAGGAAAATACTTCTTGTCTTCCTCAGTTGGCGCTTCACACATCCGCTTAATATCCATGTACATCTTGAATCCCAAGGCGTACGGGTTTATAGCTCGAGAATACTTAGCCTGGTCCTCTGGTTGATGAACCACATTCGTGTGGGAGATGATGAATTCCTGAAATGAACTTTCAGTAAGTAACCCTTTTTCGTGCAGTCGAGTCATGCAATAGTAGTGCACAAAACAGGCAAAACCTTCGTTCATGACCTGAGTCTGCATTTGCGGGTAAAAGTACTGGGCCAGCTTTCGAGTAATACGAATTATTTCTCGCTTCCACGTGGGAAGAGTCGGAGCATACTTCTCAAGAAAATAGAGAATGTTTTCCTCCGGCTGGCTAGGGAACTTTTTCGACAGCACCGTCTCTTGCTCTACCTCTTTACGGAACGTTGATGAATCCCACAGTGCGTGGACGTTTTTCTGTGTTTCTTCAGCTCTTTTTTCTTGGCGATCTTTCTCCTGTTGAGCCGAAAGTTTCGGCGTTTTTCGGTACATGGAAATTCCGTGGTGAGAAAGAGCATGACAGGCGTCCAGCACTGCCTCCACTTCCAGTGGACCATACAGTTCTTCACACTTGGCAATATACCCTTTGGCAAATTCCAAATAATCTAGAATCTGCTCAGAATTTGTCCAGTCGGTAAACATTCCGTTGTTTGCAAAAAACGCGTTGTGTCCGAAGGCCGCATGAGCAATCACGAGTGATTGCATAGTCATCGTGTTGTCTTCCATGCAATAGGCGATACAAGGGTTAGTGTTAATCACTATCTCGTAGGCCAAACCTGACTGGCCACTACGGTAGTTGCGCTCTTCTTGCATAAAGCGCTTACCAAACGACCAGTGAGAATACCCAACTGGTAACCCCACCGACGCATACCCATCAAGCATTTGCTCACTACTGATAATCTCTACCCGAATGGGGTAATAGGTCAGGTGGAGCTCCTCATCCACAATCTCCTGAATGGCCGCGGTGACTTCACCAAGTCGATCAAACGTCCAATCATTGTCCGTAAATAAAGGCTGGTGCTGCTTGCTTGCTTTCATGACGAACCCTCCTTTTGCTTAAAGAGTTTCCTAAAGACTGGATAGATGTCTCCGGCCTTCCGAATCCGTGACGCATTGAAGTGAGAGAAATCTTCTGCCACTTTTTGCATCACATCCCACATCTCACCTTTTTCATCCTTAGAAATTTCCACATACGCGAAATGTTGCACCAACGGCATAATGCCATCGGCCAGTTCGGTATACACGTACGGAAGATCATCTGCCCAGTCGTCACCATCAGAAGCATAGCAACCATACAGGTTCCACTGCTCTACCGGATAACGAGCTTTCGCGATTTTACTCATTAGTTGTAGGGCTGAGGACACGATAGTCCCCCCCGTTTCACGTGAAGTAAAGAACTCCTCCTCGTCGACTTCTTTCGCTTCGGTTGTGTGGCGAATGAACACCACATCCACTTTTTCATAGTTGCGACTCAAAAACAGGTACAAGAGTGAGAAAAATCTTTTTCCCATTTCCTTATGCCAATCAGACATACTGCCCGACACGTCCATCACACAGAACATCACTGCTCTAGCAATCGGCACTGGCACTTGTTCAAAGGAACGATATTTAAGGTCGTTTTTTTCTATGAACGAGACGCTGAGCAGGCGCTTCTTTCTGCGCGCAATCAGAACATCAAGCCCACTAAGCGCCTTTTGTAAGGCTGTCGTACTTTCGCCTTGGGCTTCAGCTTCACTTATTTGCTTCAGCAGCTCGTCCCGCTGAGCCATCAGTTCGTTCAACTTCCGCTTACGCATATTCAACACAACCCGTCTGCGCACCGATGACCGAGAAATAGTCAGCTTTTTGTCTAACCGATTTGGCGAACCTTCGCTCGCGTAGCCAGCCCGACTTAGACTATATTCTTCCTCACTGGTGAGCGTTTTCTTGACCATATCGGGAAGAGCCATGTCTTCAAAATAATAATCAAGATATTCTTCTCGGGAAACAGTGAAGTAAAAATCATCCTCACCTTCTCCGTCCGGCGAACCAGCTCCTCCAGAACCGGCATTACTCTCAGGTCGCTTGATTCTGTCACCCACCACAAAGTCTGAGTTATGGGCTTTAATCCGATTCACGACCCCTGAATTCGGATTGAGTCTGAATTCGGGCTCGCTCGAGTTTTGTTGGCGGACTTTTATTTTCTTGCTTTTTGCTGTATCAACATCGGCAATCGAACTTTCCGCAATGCGTGCTCGAACCGCTGCTCTAATAGCGCGATCTTCTCGCCGCAGATACTTTTGCCGACTTACACCATGTCGGTTAGACGGTGTCTTACGTCTGTCAACCGGGGGTAGTATTTTCATAGTAACCTCCACAAAAAGAAAAGGCGTACTGAGTCACAATAAAGTTCACTGCAGCACACCTAGGGTAGTAGTCCATTTCAGTCCGTTCAGCTCACCTACGTGGGCTGAACGGGCACATCTCTTTCATCATTACTTTAATTACGAACTTTTCGCCATACGAGCATGGAAGTCGACCATGAGTCGGATCTGCCTTTCCGTATAACCTTTTTCAATCATTCGCTTCACGAAACCTTCGTGTTTCTTTTGTTCATCCGGTGACTTGCCCAGGTCAAACGTAATGACCGGCATCAACTCTTCAGTCTTCGTAAAGAGTTTCTTTTCAATCACATCTCTGAGTTTATGGTATGACTCCCACCGGGGATTCTCGTTATGTTGCTGACGATGCTTTAATACATACCGCTCAACTTCATGACGGAAGTCCTTGGGGTTGGCAATACCGGCTGGTTTTTCAATTGACTCAAGCTCCGCATTCAGAGCATCACGATTGAGCTCTTGTCCGGTGTTTGGGTTACGATAGGATTGGTTCTCAATCCAGTGTGTCGTGTACATAATGTACCGGTCAAAAATATTCTGACCGGAATCTTCAAACCCTTCAAAGAAGGCTTCTTTGACGGTTTCATCTGCAAACACCTTGTAGTCTTCGCGCAGAATTCCTTTGATGAAGTCGTCTGCATATAACTTAAGATTCTCAGAATTCCCTGCCAGATGGTGTTTTAACTCCTCTTCCAGTAAGTACAACAGATGAATCGGATGAGCTGCGACTTCCATATCATCATGATTGAATGTTTGTGACAGGATTTTAAAGGCAAATCGAGTAGAAATACCTTTCATACCTTCATTCACACCCGCCGCATCACGATATTCAGTTACCGATTTTGCCTTCGGGTCGATGTCTTTGAGGTTTTCACCATCGTAGACTCTCAACTTTGACTTGTAAGGCGAATCTGCAACTGGTGTCGCCATCCTGGTGAGTACGCAGAATTTTGCCAATGTTTCCAACGTTTGTGGAGCACATGGCGCTGCACGAAGTGTACTGTTATTCAGCAGCTTCTGATAAATCTTAACTTCATCAGAAACCCGTAAACAATACGGAATCTTCACGGTTGTCACCCGATCAATAAACGCTTCGTTACGCTTATTACCAACGAACTGTTCCCACTCTGATTCGTTAGAATGAGCAAGAACCAGACCGTTAAACGGTATAGCAGAGATACCTTCCGTACCTTTGTAGTTACCGTCTTGGGTCGCAAACAAAAGCGGATTCAATGTTTTGATTGGTGCTTTAAACATCTCCCGAAACTCAAGAATCCCCTGGTTTGCCGTACACAATGCCCCAGAGTAACTGTAGGCATCAGTATCATTTTGTGAATACTCCTCGACTTTGTGCATATCCAGACTTCCCACCAGTGACGAGACGTCTTGGTTGTTCTCGTCAGCCGGATCGGTCGTTGCCATAGCAATCTGACCTCCGGCTGACGGAAACAATCGAACGACTCGGAACTTGCTTGGGTCACCACCGAACTCTTCCAACCGCTTGGCTGCCCACGGGGACATCATTGACGGCACACGAAACCGATCTATCTGAAACTGATCGAGAATATGGCGCTGTCTTTGCGGGGAAAATAATCCCAACGGTGATTCAAACACCGGAGAATTTTCCAGCTTAGTGACACCGTCTATGGTGCGGAGCGCCGCCAACACGTATATCGGTTGCTGTTCCGCCAAATCAACGATTTTTGTAGCCAGGGTGGACTTACCTCCCCCGACAGGACCAAGCAAATAAAGAATCTGCTTAGCCTCCTCGAGACCTTGCGCCGCTCGTTTCAGAAAAGACACAATACTAGCGATGGAGTCTTCCATTCCATAGAAGTCCTCGAAACTAGCATACGTTTTTATGACTTTGTTGTTGAAAATTCGGCTCAAGCGGTCATTCTGACTAGTGTCAACCATGGTCGGTTCACCAATAGCCGTAATGAGTCGCTCTTGCACCGAAGCGTACATCGAACGGTCGTCCCGACACGCTTCCAGATACTCCATGAGACTCATCTCTTCGCTTTCAGCTTCATTGTAGTTTGAAGCGTATAGCTCCAGCGCACCCTCTACTTTGAGTACTTTTACGGTCATATCGTCTCTCCTTTGTATGGTTGTATACCATACCCTGATTGTTAAAGACCAAAAAAGAACATTTATGCTTCTAACCTGTTTCAAGCTAACACAACGTATGACCCCTGAATATTGACAAAGTTATTTTCTATATCGGTATGTATTTGTCACTAAAGACTTCATTTGATATGCCTGCATAAACCAGCAAAGAGGCGCTGGTCCTCTGTACTGTCATTAAGCGTTTTTTGAAGCAGGAACACCCTGATCTTAGAATTTGGATTGTAGCAATGTGGAATTGTCAGTCAGGAGAAGCTGTCTCCACTTATCAACACAGAGTACAGTTCGCATCTTTCTTAGTCATTTTAGAACAGTCTTTTCTTGTCGTTTGAAAATTTTTTTAGCTAATAGATATGAAAAATCGCGTCAAAGGTAACGAGACGTATAAACGGTTGACTCAGACACTGCTTTGTACATGAGCCTCCCTATTTTAATGAGAGCGCAATAATCCCACGTAGAACATTTAAACACATCAGAACCATCTCAAATGAAGATCTGTCCAGAATCAGTCAAAAAGGCCTAAAAACACAATTGAAATAAAAGTCAAAATTAATGAGTCTCTCAGGGTGAACAGTGTCCTAAATAAAAGTTTCTATCTACCCCAAAAAACAAGATATGCAGTTACGCTTCTAGATTGGCTTCTTTTCTTCTTATTCTTTGGTCGGAAATCTCGAGCAGAGACATATCTTCAGATTAGTAAGTAATTTCAAAATCGTACTAATTATATGAGTGAAGCTCTAATTTTCTCGCTCAATCATCAAACTCAAACTCCTCAGAGCAGATTGGTGAAATAAAAAGAGGCTATGAACACGTATGCTCATAGCCTCTGTCGTCATAATTTACTTTCTCTACCCTCACTGTCACTTTTTCTTTTTTTATTGAGAGGCAAGACTGCGTAGAATGCACCCATTTATCCTCGCAACATCTTACCGTGAATCCGCTTTCAAGCGACACTTCAATAAAAACTTTTTCATCCTGCGTTTCACTAGATATCTTTTTGATGTGACCTATCTCATAACAAGAAGTTGGTCCACTTGGAATAATCCATTCTTCCGTTATTTTTATCTCATCATTAACGTTCATATCCATCCCGTTAATAAGCATTATTTCTCCCTTTACTTTCAGTACCACTGAACCCAGCATTTTATACTAGAATAAATAAAATATGTCAATATTCTGCTGACAGACGGCACAAGTCGAATTCGTAATTATTAATGTAAATACTAGCCTCAATCTTAAATTGAATCCTCAAAATAACATATCGCATATCTCATAAGAGCAGGCCTCCGAACCAGCGTTTCCTCAAAAGTGGTCAACTAACAGTGACTGCTTCATCTAATACTTAAACTAACAACATACATTGTTGCCAGGCAGGGAGTCGTCATGACGGTCGCGAATTCGATTACGCTCACAAGTGTCACACGATACGAACTTTTTCTCCTAAGGAAAGAAGAAAAGACATCGTTCCGTCGTTGATTCCCTGCCGTGAGTGAAACTATTCACTCACTTCCGGCAGCACAAGAAAAGCGCCCAAAGGCGCTTTAAACTCTCGTGCTGGCTGTGTGGACGACGTTCGAACTTTTTTAGACACTGCAAACCATTATGATACTATTTTAGAATGAACAATTTATTGAACAGATGGCACTCTAAACTTGCTATGCCTAAGTACGATTTAGAATGGCACAAACAAGACTTAGACGATGAGTATCAAGAATACAAAGAAGCAACTGGTCTGATAAACTTGTGGAGCGAGCTCTCTGACGTTGTTTACACCTATACAAGAGCTACGTGGTCTGGACATACTGAGATTACATTCCCTTTCTCTAGACCATGGCTCTATGTAGGGGCTATATACATGATTCCAAAATACACGCTGAGGTGGAGATTTTTTCGAAAGCTTGGCAAACTTGTTAATTCTAAAACACTTATATCTGAAGTAAGGAATCCCAAGAAAGAGCATAAAATGAAAACTGTAGCTGAAAAATACAATATTGAGCCAGCTTTATTCCAAGAAGAAGCAAGGAGACTTAGTCGTCGAAGCTTTTTCTTAAAATAATTTTCTCTGATACTTTAATATCCCCTAAGATTAATCTTAGGGGATATTATTTTTGCTGCCGGACAGGGAATCGAACCCCGATTGACGGTACCAGAAACCGCAGTCCTACCTTTAGACGATCCGGCAAGGGATTTGGATTAGCAGGGAGAGAGTCCTACTTTCTCTTTCCTACTCCTTACTACTCTGGTGGCACTATAGTGCCAGAATTCGTGGAAGATTCAAGCGGTACTTATTCACCAAACGCTAATACCTTCCACTGGAAGCGGCGTTCTGGCGTCGCCTGGTACTGCAGCCGTGTTACGCTTCCGTTTTCAATGCGAAGAATTTTAGTGAAAATCAACAACGCTCGGATGAGGCCCATTGGTTTTTTGTCATGTAGATGGGCCACCAGAAAATTGATGAAAATCGAATGAGACACTACCACAATTCGTGAGTCTGCCGGCTGTGACTCAAGTAAGAGTTGGGCTTCTTTTACTCGTTTGAAAAAGTGGTTGTACGACTCACCCTCTCTAGAACAACTCTCTTCGCCGACTTTCCCTTGATACCACTGATAGATATACCAGATAGACTGTAAGCTACTGTGATGGTAGCCATAAATCCTTTCTGGACGACATAGCTCAGTGAATACTGCGTGTACTTGTGGCGTTAAGTCAGTGGCTTGGGCTATCGCTTGAGCTGTCTCGATTGCTCGCACGCGGTTACTTACCATCACTTGAGTGGGGTGCAATTGTTTAATCTTCTGTGCTGCTCGCTTAGCTTGCTGCTTTCCCAATGGAGTGAGGTGAGATTCTTCTGACTGATGTCGCTTCGCTTCGTTACCGCCAGTCTGGCCGTGTCGGACTAAGTAAATTTCCATGGGTTACTTTTCGGTCAGCTCAATAATCGCAATCTCTATTGGTGCATGTGGTATGGGCGAACGACTTACCAACTCGACAGCCTGTAGAAAACGTAGCAGCATGTGAGAGTTCAGTGGCGACACCCCCGTAGCATACGCTTCTAGCTTTGCTTGGGTGTCAGAACCAAAGGCACTGAGTAAAGACGCTTTTTTGGTTGGCATATTACGCAGCAGCATCACGGCCCGCAGGTGCTCCAACAGGACTCGGGTGAACAGCTTCATGTCGACGTTTTGTGACACCGCGTCTTGCACTGCCAACAGGGCAGCTTCCCTGTCTTTAAGATGGAGAGCATCAAGTAGAGCCAGAAGTGTCCCAGTTTTGGGAGCACCAATAATCACCGCCACTTCGTCAGCGCTACCAATAGCATCTCCTGACGCTAAGATGACTTTTTGGGTCACTCCCAGAGCATCTCGAAAAGAACCATCCGCCGCAATAGCGATTAAGTCAGCTGCAGCTGGCGACAGAATGAAGCCTTCCTTTTTTGCGACTTCAGTCACAACTTCTGCCAATACGGCTCGTGACGGTGAATGCATCCGAAACACTTGGCACCGAGATAAAATTGTATCAAGCAGCTTGTCTTCTTCAGTAGTGGCCAAGATAAATACGACGTGAGCTGGCGGCTCCTCCAGAGTCTTTAAAAGCGCATTGAAGGCTTCTTTGGTGAGCATGTGGACCTCATCTATGATGTACACTTTTTGTTCAGACTCGTACGGCATCGTATGCACTGCTTCTTTGAGCTCACGAATGTCGTCAATACCGCGGTTTGAAGCGGCGTCGATTTCATACAGGTCTAAATCCGCGGTCCCGATAGCCTTGGCAAACAAACGTGCCAGAGTGGTCTTCCCCGTCCCTCTGGTACCTGAGAAGAGAATCGCGTGCGGGATTTCGCCTTTTTTAATCGCTCCCTCTAGGACAGTAACTATATGGTCTTGGTCTTTTACGCCGGCAAAAGATTCTGGTCGATATTTTCGATATAAAGCTGAGGTGGTAGACATTGCACACAGTATAACAGAATCAATACCGTGAGGATAATTCACTGGTTACATAGAAAAAGCCGCGCCTTGAGAGCACGGCTTTTTCGTATGCTTATTTCTTAGCGGTCTTTTTCACAGCTTTTTTTGCTGCTTTCTTGGGCGCTTTAGCGGCGGTTTTCTTCGCTGCTTTGGTTACTTTCTTCACCGCTTTATTCACGTCCTTTTTCTTATTTGAGGCCAGGTCTTCAATGACGTCCCAGTGTTCCTTCATCTCTGAAGCAAATTCCACCAGATCTTTCTTCGTGGCACCTTTGACTCCGGCGTAGGTTCCGGCTACTGCCTGTACCATATCTTCATACTCTTCACGAGTCATCTTTTTTGCATCTTCCAACCGCTCCAGCACTTCCGCTTTGGCTTTGAGTCCCCAGCTCTTTACTATCTTGCGGTTCTGGTCGGCATCCTTGCTCCCATAGAGGAAATACGCTCCAGCGGCGGCTACCGCAGCTGCGGTCAGCCCTACTCCAGCAGCAAACTTTTGATTGTTTGTGATTTCTGATTCTTTCTTTTTTGCCATGTATATATTTGATTAATCTTCTTTTGAACGGTTTCGTCTGCCTAATCCAGCAGCGCCCACCATAAAAGTAATTACTCGAGATACCACTCCTCCATTACTAACGAGCGACCGTACGTGCGCGATATCTTGGGCAATCTTTTCGCTCCCAGCTTCTATCCGTTCTAAAATAGAACGAATAACCTTCACGATTTTAATAACCTGATATAAGATGACGCACGCTAAAATACTAAAAATAACGGTTGCTATGCTCGCAATCAAGAAGAAAATATTTGCATGTAATACCTCGTTCATTATCCGTAGTGTACCAATATTTACGCCCGCTGCGGAGCGTTTGTTAAAAATGAGTGGACAACCGCTTCGATTTCAGCTGCGGTGTTTTGCTCCATGAGCTTTGCTCGTAATTGAGCGGCACCATCGAATCCATTGACATACGCTTTGTAGTGTTTTTTCATGGTGGCAAAATTTTTGAAGTGTAAAAGTTCTTCAAACAATTTTGTATGTTCCACCATGACCCGTAAACGCTCTTCAATTGTCACGGTTGATAAATCGTTCTCGGGATGAAATAACCACGGGTTACCAAAAATTGCCCGGCCCAGCATCACGCCGTCAGCACCCGAAGCAGTGACTTTTACTTGAGCGTCAACCAGTGAGAGAACATCGCCATTGCCGATAATAAGCGTATCTGAACTCAGTTCGTCTCGGATTTCAACGACTCGTTTAATTTTCTCCCACTGCGCAGGCACCTTGCTCATTTCTTTTCGCGTCCGGGCATGGATGGTCAGTACTGCTGGATTCTCAGCTAAGATTTCTGGGACCCAGGTTTCGATTTCGTTTTTGTTGTAGCCAATTCTGGTCTTGACTGACACCGGCAGATCTCCTGCACCACGAACAGCGGCTCGTATGACCGCTCTGGCTTTAGCAGGGTCTTTTATCATGGCTGCGCCACAGCCTTGTCGTTCTATGGTGTTCGACGGGCATCCCATATTCAAATCAATGCCATCAAATCCGAGTTCTACTGCCAGACGGGCGGCTTTTTCCATATACTCTTCGTTACTGGAAAACAGCTGAGCGACAATCGGTCGCTCAGCTTCCCCGTACCATAAATCAGCCAGGAGTTTTTGCCTTCCTTCAGGAGTTGCTCGCATTAGACCATCCGCGGCTACAAACTCGGTCCACATAACATCAGGACCGCCAATGGTGCCATCTTTACGTGTATGAGCTGAATACTTAGCAATCATCCGCCGAAAGGCCGCATCGGTGACATCCGCCATGGGAGCGACGACTATCAGAGGTTTTGGTAATTCTTGCCAGAAGTTCATGTTTTATTTAAATCAGCAGAACTGTACCATACAGTTTCAAAATATCTAGATACTCATTGGTCGGCACCAACATACTAATCTTCTTCCAGAGTGTCATCCGAGCCGGCGGTATCAGTTTCTTCTTCGGCCATCAATTCTGTTTCTGCACTTAAAATTTCTTCACCCTCTGGTTGTGGCGATAGCATGTCTTCAGTCAATTCCACTAGCGGCACCTCATTTACAAACACCTTATTACCAAATCGTAGGTCAATGTACTGAAAATTTCCTGGCTGCACATCTTTAAATTCTTCAGACGTTAAAACGACGTTCAGATTGTTTACTGTCACTTGAGGCTCTTGGGTGAGCGTCACTTTAAGCTCTCCTCCGTCTACTACATGTAAAAATGCATCACGTACTTTATCGATTTCCACATGAGACACAAACCAACCATTTTCTAACAACGTATCAGTGAGTTGGTTTAATAACCCGAAGTCTTCTGGTGAAGTAAGCTGTTTACCTATCTCAGGGGCTTGAGAAGTATGAATGAAGCGTAGCAAGCTGCCACCAGCCAAAGCTGGCGATGATCCGTACGCATAACCATTGTCATCAATAAACACACACTCAATCGCCAAAAGCGTCTTGCACCACAATGCCCCAGGCAAATATTCTTGAAATGTCACGTGAAGAGTTGAACCATTACTTCTGTTTACTTCAACAGAATGAATACGATCAATATTAGAGAGTGCGGCCAGAATCTCCTTCTGCGGGTATAGCCACGCAAACGTGCGGGGAATAAATCCGATGTACTCACCTTGCAGTTGCTCTAACGCCAGATTAGAAACGTTTGTATAACTGATGGTTTGACCGCCATACACCTCAACCTTCGAAAGGGTCAATGACTGCACCCGAGTCCCATACCAAATGGCAGTCAAAATCAACGCCACTGTAGATATCACCAATAATCCTACCACTATCTGCTTCAACATAACCAGTGTGTTGGCGTCAATTTTTTGGAGCCGGCGACGTTTCATATGTAGTTATCGTAGCACGACACCTGAATAAATAGCACGACGACTATTCTGAATATTCATCAAAATCGCCCTGGACTCAGGGCGATTAATTGGACGTACAGGCACAAAATTGCGGTCGTTTTCTTTCTTCTCTACCCGATAGTATCTTTTCCAAAATACGGCACCAGCGCTGCTGGAATTTTTACCGTTCCGTCTGCTTGTTGAAAGTTCTCCATCAACGAGACCAAAATTCGTGGGGTCGGAATAGCCGTGCAGTTCAATGAGTGTGCGTACTGCACGCGCCCGTCGTCATCGCGATACCGAATATTGAATCTTCTAGTTTGAAAGTCGTGAAAATACGAGGCCGAGCTGATTTCGCGGTAGGTTTTTTCGCCTGGGACCCAAAGTTCGATGTCATACTTTTTCACCTGCCCTTGTCCGAGGTCGCCACCACAGTTGAGCACAGTGTGATACGGGATACCAAGTGACTCAATAAATTCTTCAGTATTACGATTAACTTCTTCGTGGTACTTTACACTTTCTTGGTGTGATGCTTCACAGAGTATTACCTGCTCCATTTTGTAGAACTCATGCACTCGGATTAACCCCCGAGTATCTTTCCCATGACTCCCCGCTTCGCGACGGAAGCACGGCGAGAAGCCCAGAAACTTGATTGGGAATTCTGACTTATCCAAAATCTCATCCGCGTGATAGCCCATCACCGACACTTCACTAGTACCCACCAGATAGTCATCGTCTTGGGTGCGATAAATATCTTCCGCTTCGTTGGGTAAATGTCCGGTCCCATACAAGTTGGCTTTGCGGACAATTAATGGTGGAAGGACAGGGATGAAACCTTTTTCTGAGAAAAAATCATTAGCGTAGTTCCACACTGCCCAACTCAAGCGCGCGCCATCCCCAATCAAGTAATACCCCCGAAAGCCATGCACTTTTGTTCCCCGCTCAAAGTCCACCATCTTGTGAGCAGTCATCAATTCTACGTGGTCTTTTGGCTCAAAGTCAAAAACGGTTTTCTCACCCCAGGTTTTAATCTCTTCATTGTCAGCGTCGCTGTCTCCGTCAGGCACAGACATGTCAGGAACATTCGGCACTTGCAGCATCAGGCTCTGCCACTCTTCCATAATCTTTTTGAGCTTCTCTTCATCAAACTGCATGCCTTCCTTAAGGCTCGTCATGGCGGTTATCAGTTTTTGTCGCTCCTCAGGAGACGCTTGGGGAATTTGTGTAGACACTTCGTTTTGTTCAGCGCGCTTTTTTTCCAGCGTAGTCATCAGTTCCTTCCGAGCATCGTCAACGACCATCAACCGATTAAGATCAACCGATGATTTCTTTTTCTTGGCAGCCGCTTTCACGATTTCGAGGTTTTCTCTGATGAATTTTATGTCTAACATTGCAGGAATGATAAGCGCAGCAATTCCATTTAGGAGCAGAATTTGTTTTACCTAACACAAACCCTACTGAATAAACACTGAATCACTCCGGATTTTTAATAATCGAATTATACACGAATCCCTCCTCTCTGGAAGGAACTCCAAGAAGCTACTCCGACACTACTTTAGTTGCCTCCGCCTGGAAAGCTGCGACTTCCTCTTCTACTATCGACTGAAAGTCAGGGTAGGTCTTGAGAAAGTAGGCAAAAATATCTTCGGTTTCTGGAGCGGCGTCAACGTACGCCTCAATTTTATTTACTTGTTCCGGTTCGAGACTCAACAATAATCTTCCGATAGCAGCATCGATAATAATGCTTCCCGTCCGTTCTAAAAAAGCTTCTTTTTCTGACTCATTCATTTTGTCGATGCCAAGCAATGTCGCTAACTCAGAGTTTATTTGTGGTTCCATTATTAGTATCTATTACTGTTTAATCGTATCTACGGCCAATCCCACTTTTGTTAGTAGCCAGCAAAACTCACTCCTCCTCCTGGCTTGAAGTGTATCTCTTGGACAGACCCATCAGGCTGCACCCAAATCTCTTTTTTCAAGGTCGAGCCAAAAAATTCCTGACCACCGGAAGAACCTTCAGCAATCGATTTTCGAAAAGAGTTAAGCATTCCATCATTAGCTCCATCACCGGTGGTCGCAGGAGCGGTGTATAAAGTAAAGTCCCCTCCATCCCAGGCTCTGATGGCTAGCTCACGCGCATTGGTAGAAACGGTTCCGTCAGGACCAGGATTAGCAAACTTTTCTTTTATAGCCTGCAGTTGAGACCTGATTTCGTCTATCCCTTCGGCACTAGTTTCTATCTCTGGTAGTCTGCCGTCTGCCGTCTCTAGCGTGTTCACTGATTCAGATGGAGCAGTCTCAGACAAAGTATCGCTCACCTCATCCCTAGCGACGTCTGGCTCACTGAGTGCATTGGTGATATCGAATTCTTTGTTAAACAGCACGTCAAACAGCTTTGAGTGGTCCAACACGGCGCCAGTTAAGTCTTGAGGGTCACCTGTAGGTACTCCGGCGTATTTCCATTGCTCTGGAGTCAGGCGGTCAGGGCCGCTGAGATCCATCCAGGATGCTCCGGTTTCGGGCATGTTTTGTTTCAGCCAAGCGTAATGATCTTGCTCAACTGGCACTCCAAGGGCGTTGTCTACCACGAGGCCTTCGAAGTATTTTTGTTTATTCTCAAAGGACATTTCATCCATGATGCCAAGCAGGTGATTCCACATGGTCGGTCCAGCTTTAAAATCATGTGAGGAGCCGATGGTTTCGAGCAAACTCTCAAAGTCTCCAGACTTAAAAGCAATCTCTTGTGCGGCCACAGTGTCAGCATTCTCCCAACCAGAATTCTCGCCTGGAACAGTTGCTTCAGGACCGGTCGTATCAGGAATGTCAGATTGTATTCCGGCATTATTTTCAACCGCTGCCTCATCGGCCATCCGCATATCTGACTGATCTCCCCACCACGTAATATCAGAACCAACTGCAGACGGTGAGACCTCCTGGACTCCAGACATTGGTGTTTCTAGAGTAGCCTCGATGGAAGATTCGTTCATCATTTTCACCAATGCGTTCATATCGACTGTCTCTCCGGGATACACTTCGTTTGGGTTGCCGCTCTCAACTCCTAGCTCAACCCACTGCTCTGGAGTCAACCGGGCAACTGCGTCTGGAGCGCTGGTAAATTCCGGGAAAGATTCATACATATAGCGAGCAACTTCAGCTTCTCCGACTCCTTCCGGCAGTGTGAGACCGTTATCGACTAAGGTATTCAAGTGATTAAATAATACGCTAGAAAGATTTTCACCTCCGGCTATAGTATGAATTGCTTCGACTTTTTCAAACGCACTGGGCACTGCTTCGCTTACAGAAACCTCTTCCACCGCTGGCGAACTTACCGTCGGAAATTCTTTTTCGGGTTTCACGTCTGAGTAGTCCGGGGTTTCGTTTAGGTTTGCTTCAGCTTTTACCTCTGCAATCGAGTCTAAACCAACTTCACCCTTTCCAAAATCTTTCGGTGTTTCGTCGAAAACCTGACCCCATGATCGAGAAACTGAAGGCTCGAAAGATTCTGCATAGCTCCTAGAGGGCCCGATACTGACCTCACTGATTTCTACTTTCGGACGAACTTCTCCGACTATGGTGACAGCATTATCTGCCAGGGCATCAGCAGTGAATCCGCCAGCGGCCAGCGCGCCACCAATCCCAGCAGCTCTAGAAACCGTGTTTACAGCAGTTTTTCTCTGCTGAAGGGAATTATTGGCAGCAAATATTTCGTTTTCGAGAGCCTCCACGTCGTACAACTTTCTCTGGCTGACCATATTTATAGCTGTCGAACGTTGTTCCTCAAAGCTCTTTTCACGACCCGTTACAAAACTCTTAGTGAGAAGTTTTTTAGTCGCATACTTCGTAGCAAAACCAACGGTTGCTCCAGCGGCCATCGTAGCTAAGGCTGGAGCTGCAAAAGCAGCGGCAGCTGTCAGAGCAATCCCCCCTGTCAGACCGGCTGCTACTTTATGATTTTTGATTAGGCCAGCAATTTTTGCTTTTAGATTACGGATTCCTTCCGGCATGGCTAAAGAAGACGTCTGCCGATCAAGTCTCTCTTCAGCTGGCTTAAAGATGTGTCGCTCTGCTACGAGAGTGCCTGCCGAGAGCTCTGCTTGTTCAGCGGTAGACTTCCGGCTAGCAAATCTGGCGACTCTATCGTAGACACCATTTTCTTGCGCTGATTTGTAAAAATCAGTGTTCGCGGTCATGAATTTGTCATAAGCCTCCTTCACTTGTGGATTCATGTCTTCACGGCCGAGTCCGAACCACTTAGAGCCAAAGTTAGCGTTTTCGCTCAAAGCCTCATAATATTCTTTTTCTGCTTGTTTAAACCCTACTTTGCGTTGTCTCCACTGAGACAATTCGGGACTTTTTTCGGAGGCTTCGTCTTTTGCTAACTCAATGACTTTGTCAGACAAAGTTGGCACGACCGACTCTTCTGTCCGATTTTTTGCTTTTTTGGACTCAATAGCGTAAATCTGTTGTTCAAGGTCAGCCACTTGGCGTTCGGCTGACTTTGAATCAATTTGTGAATTCTGTACTAAGGTATTTATTTCCTTAATCTGCATTTTTAATTCGCTGGGTGTGAACTCAGATTGAGCCTCCAGTTCTTGCTCTAAAGCTGCAATATCACTCTGCCGTAGCTCATCTTCAGACAAATCATCGGCACCTGGAGATTTTTCTCGTTTTATGTTCTCCAAAGTGAGGGCTTCATCATTTTCGACAGAGTCTGAGCCCGTCTCTGTCTCGAACTGACTGGTTACTTTTTTGAGTTGTGCAATTTCTGCCTGTAGTGCTTTTTGTAGAGAGCTTTTCACCTCAACCGGCTCGTTTATAAACTCACTCAAGTCCAAATCATCGTCGATTGAATCTTCCCGATCGGACTCTGACGTCTGGTTTTCAAACGCTTGATCTTCGTCCGTAATGTCTAATGCCTCATTGACACTCATGCCTCCACGGTTACGATTTTCAGTCCGGCTACTTTTTCCTCCTACGGCACGAAAGTCTTCTGACTTACTCGTGGCGGGTGTATTAAAATTTTCGAATTTGAACATGACTAGTTTTTAAGATATTTCACCTCCTACCGTCCATTTACTTAGCCCTGTCGCACCTTCTTCTTGGTGCCCACTTTCGCAATCTTGCAATTCTTTCCCGTGGATTTAGGATTAGACGTATGAGTAAAAGTATACACGACAGCACCTATTCTTTATACCAATGTTACCATGCTAAAATTTACCTATGTCCTTTCCAATTCAACAGCTACCCGCTACAGAATTCCCTGAGCGATTGCTAGAAATCCCCCAGCCACCCAAAGAGCTCTATTATCGAGGAAAGCTCCCAGCCAAGAATTTAAAACTCCTGACTGTCGTTGGTAGTCGCAAGTATACAACGTACGGCAAGCAAGTGGTTGGGGAGTTGATTTCTGGTCTTGCAGGCTATCCGATTGGGATTGTCTCTGGCTTGGCTCTAGGTATCGATTCTCTCGCACACGAAGCGGCTTTACGGGCTGGGCTCTATACACTGGCCGTACCCGGTGGTGGAATAGATGACAGCGTCATGTATCCCGCGACGCACAAACAGCTCGCCCACCGTATTTTGCATGCTAGCGGCGGATTGATGAATGAGTTTGAACCGACCTTTAAAGCTACTAAGTGGTCTTTTCCGCAAAGGAATCGCTTGGTAGCCGGCATCGCCCAAGCGGTACTCCTGATAGAGGCTGGTGAGAAAAGCGGGACACTCATTACCGCTCGCATGACTGCCGACTACAACCGCGAGTTGTTGGTTGTGCCCGGTAGTATTTTCTCGAGCAACAGTAAAGGGGTGCATCAATTTTTAAAGCTAGGAGCGACTCCAGTGACGAGTAGTGCTGATATCCTGGAGGTGCTAAACCTAGCGGAAGCAGAGCCAGAACAGAAGGCATCACAACCGGCTCTACCGACCCTTTCTTCCGCCGAACAGCTCGTTTTGCAGCACTTACACGAACCAATCCATCGTGACGAACTCATCCGCCAGCTGAACATTCCCATCTCTGAGGCATCGCAATTACTTATGATGATGGAGCTCACAGGTCACGTTCATTGCGATAATAATATCTACCGCCGGAAATAACTACCCGTTGACAGAAATATCATATGCTAGTATTCATACTGCTATCATCTATTTACATGAGTAAAAAAACCCTCGTCATCGTTGAGTCTCCAGCCAAGGCCAAGACCATCGAAAAATATCTCGGAAAAGATTACAAGGTACTGTCTAGTATTGGGCACGTGCGTGACTTACCAAAAACCAACAAAGACGCCGTCGATATCGAAGGTGGCTTTATTCCTCGGTACATCGTCTCTCCGGGAAAAGAAAAAGTGATTGAAGGATTGCAAGAAGCTGCCAGTAAAGTAGACGAGGTATTACTCGCATCTGACCCTGACCGCGAGGGTGAGGCTATTGCTTGGCACGTGGCCGAACTTATAAAAGGCGTCAATCCGCACCTCAAGCGGGTGGCTTTTAACGAAATCACAGAAGAAGCAGTGAAAGCGGCTATCAAAAAGCCGCGTGAAATTGATATTCATCTCAAAGAAGCTCAGGAAGCCAGGCGAGTGCTTGACCGTTTGGTGGGGTATGACTTGTCGGGCCTGATTTGGAAAAAAGTCCGTTACGGTCTTTCGGCAGGACGAGTCCAGTCTCCAGCCATGCGAATCCTAATGGAGAGAGAGCGAGAAATCCGTGCCTTTATCCCCGAGGACTTCTTTGTCTTGACGGCGCACCTCAGGAAAAACGGTATTGATATCCCGTTTGTCTGCACGAAAGAACCCGATGAAGAAGCAGAAGCCAAACGCATTCAGAAGATTGGACAAGCTCATGACTGGAGTGTGCTATCTATCAAAGAGACAGAAACCAAACGTTCTCCTCGACCACCCTTTACCACCTCCACTCTCCAACAAACTGCTTCAACCCGACTCGGCTTTTCTCCGTCGCGGACAATGGGGGCAGCGCAAAAGCTCTACGAAGCTGGATATATCACCTATATGCGTACCGACAGCACTAGTATGAGTACTCAGGCCCAGAAGCAAATTATTGCGTTCTTAAATAAAAACTTTGGGAAGGACTTCGTCCAGCCTCGTTTATATAAAACCAAGAGTAAGTCGGCTCAAGAAGCACACGAAGCTGTCCGGCCATCAAACTTCAGTAAAAAGACGGCTGGCACTACTGGTGACCAAAAAGCGCTTTACGAGCTTATCTGGCAGCGGGCCGTATCTTCGCAAATGGCCGACGCTACACTAAAGCGGACGAAGCTCCTGACTAACGTGACTGGCGCAAAAGAATCAATTCCTGACTTTAGTGTCAACGGTTCACGGGTAATTTTTGATGGTTGGCTTAAAGTAGACTGGCGAGCGCGCGGTGAAGACACCGAAGTGCCGAAACTGACGGTCGGAGACACTTTGCAGTGTAAAAAAGTAGAAATTGAAGCCAAACAAACCCAGCCATCAAACCGCTACACTGAGGCCGGTCTCATTAAAGAACTCGAAAAGCGTGGTATCGGTCGACCATCTACCTATGCCGCAACTATGAATACTATCGTAGCTCGTGGCTACGCAGAGAAAGATGGTCGAACTCTGCTGCCGACTGACACGGGAGATGTGGTCTCTACGTTCTTGGAGACACACTTTATGGAGTACATTGACGATGATTTCACCAGTAATATGGAAAATCAGCTCGACGAAATCGCAGCCGGAGACAGGGGATATAAAAAGACCCTGTCGGACTTCTATACTCCTTTCAGCCAGGCTGTGGCGGCAAAAGAAGATATTGAGAAGCTCACTACACTAGGCCCCGGACCAAAAGAATTTCCTTGCCCAGACTGTGACGCAACCATGGATAAAAAACTCGGACGCAATGGTACGTTTCTTTCCTGCTCACGCTTCCCAGACTGTAACGGAGCCCGACTGATTGATGGCACAATCCCCAAGCCAGAGGAACCAATCGGAACCCACCCCGAAACTGGCGAACCGGTATTTGTGATGACAGGAAAGTTTGGTCCCTACGTCCAGGTGGGTGAAATGCCAGAAAAAATAAAAGGCAAGAAGCTTGAAAAACCGCGCCGCGCTTCCCTACCCGCTGAAGTAAAAATAGCTGACGTCACGCTAGAGGACGCCGTAAAATATTTACTCCTCCCTCGAGAACTGGGTGAACACCCAACGACCGGTGAGCTCGTTATGGCCAACTCCGGACAATACGGCCCATACATCGCCCACGCTGGTGACTTTCGGTCTCTCAAAGACCCTAAGAAGGATAATCCGTATGACATTACGTTTGATCGTGCCATGGAAATATTAGCGCAGCCAAAGACCCTGCGCAAAGGAGAAGCGGTGATTGCAGAACTGGGTATTCACCCCAAGACTCGCAAACTCGTGAATGTGTTTGAATCCAAATCTGGCCGCTATCTCAAGAAGGGTTTTAAGCGAATTGGTATTCCCGATAATATAAAAACCAAGGGTATTACCATTGATTTGGCTGTTGATTTGCTGAAGCAAAAATAAAGCTCGAGATGCTCTCTCGTCTACCCCAAACTGAGCGACACATTTATTAAACTTGTCAATTTATGAATAGCGCGTAGAATGGTGGGTATGTATTCTGCTCAGGACATCATTTCCAACCTACACAGTCCAAACAAAGCAGACACCGAGCTGATTACCCGTGCCTACAACTACGCCCAGAAAGCGCACCAAGACCATAAACGCTATTCTGGCGAACCATATATGCTGCACCTGGCTGCTGTTGGCTACAAGCTTGCCGACATGGGCATGGGGCCACGTACCATTTGTGCAGGGCTCTTGCATGACAGTATCGAAGACACTGCTACCACTTGTGAAGACATCAAGCATGATTTTGGGGACGAAATCCTGTTCTTAGTAGAAGGGGTAACCAAGCTCAGTTCAGTACGATATTACGGAACAGACCGTCACAACGAAAGTTTACGAAAACTTTTCGTAGCCACCAGTCAAGACATTCGAGTACTGATCATTAAGCTAGTGGATCGCCTCCACAACATGGAAACCTTGGCGCACATCCCGCCAGAGAAGCAAGCCCGTATTGCACGAGAAACCCTCGAGATATATGTGCCGATTTCTCACCGTCTCGGGATGGGTAAAATCCGTAAAGAACTCGAGGACTTGGCTTTTCCTTACGTCTACCCTAAGGAATCAGACCGAGTAAAAGATATTCTACAAACCCGGTTTGGAAAAGCCGAAGAAACCCTCGAGAAGGAACGGAAAATTCTGCAAAAACGCCTGGCTGAAGTGGGTTTCTTAAAGTTCTCCACCTCTTTTCGCGTAAAGGGTCTATACAGCATGTTTCATAAGCTCAAAAGAAAAGAATGGGACGTAGATGCTATCTACGACCTCCTTGCTATGCGTCTAGTGGTTGATTCAGTTGAGGACTGCTATCGAGCGCTCGGCATCATTCATGAGCTGTGGCGTCCTCTCCCTGGTCGCGTTAAAGACTATATCGCGTTCCCAAAACCAAATGGTTATCAGTCTATTCACACTACCGTCACCACCCAAAACGGAGTGATTTTAGAGATTCAAATCCGCACTTCACAAATGCACCGGGAGGCTGAGTTCGGTGTCGCCTCTCATATTTTATATAAACAACCTACGAGTTCCGATGTCGTGAAGAAACCGTCAGTGTTTTCTTCTTTAATTCCCAACCTCTTTCGACCGTTCTCAAACCGAGAAGAAGTCAATGGAGATCTAAAAGCAATATCTGCTACTCCGCACAACCAAAAGATTCCTCAATGGATATCGCAGATTGGTTTGGCGTACAATAATGATTCAAACAATCTGACCAGCGATTTTGCTGAAGATGCAGAGAGTGATTTTTTCTCAAAACGAATCTTTGTCTTTACCCCAACGGGCGACGTAGTTGACCTTCCAGTTGGCGCTACCCCGATTGATTTTGCCTATGCTATTCACTCCGAAGTCGGCGGTCACACGATGGGCAGTCTAGTAAACAAAAAGCTCGTCCAACTGGATAGCGAGCTAAAAAATGGTGATATTGTCGAGATTCAAACCCGTAAGTCAGCCAAGCCGAGTCCCAAGTGGTTACAGTTTGCCAAGACCTCAGTGGCCAGAAGAAAAATTAAGGCGACCCTCGAAGAAGCCGGCGAATATTAAACTAGATGTTGAAATTACGAATGGAGTAGAGATTACTATCGTCTTCAGCTGGCTTAGACTGAACGGGAGTGGGTTGAGTTTGAACAGGCCTCACTTCTTCTTGTGTTATAGGTGCAACGTCTACCCTCTCTTGCGGTACTGGTTGTTGATTATTTTCCACTGCAGCAGGTCGGACCGGCTGATTACTCTGAAATGACTGCGGAGCGTAGCGGGCAGCAAACGGTTGGTGATGACCATGTTCGGCTGCCTCAGGTGCTTGCTCAGGTTCTGGTAGTGGTGGTACGGCCGGCTCTGGAGTTGGTGTTGGAGTATCGTTATAGATTTCAAGCGGGCGGTCCGGTACGTCCGGCAGAGACGTCTCCTGCTCGCTACGCGGCTGGTACTGGTAAAGAGACTCTGTCTCTTCTGACGGAGTCATTTCGCGAGCCTGAAAGACACTTTTCAAAGCCGTCATCGCTGCAGGATATTGGACTGTTTCTGACTCTGGTTCAGGTTCAGGTTCAGGTGTGATGTGATGCACCGGTTCTTCTTGAACAATCCTTTGTGAATGATTTTCTATCGGGGACTCAGAAACAGACACGAATGACTCTGACTCCTCTGGAGCTCGCTCTTGTGCTTCCCGAACCTGTTCTAATGGTGTGTGTTCGGCAAGTTTATCGACAGCTTCTTGTTCTGGCACCAACTCAGCCGCCTCTTTTTTCATGCGTTCGAGCATCCCTTCCAAATCTTCGACCGAAAAATAGTCGATGGTTAGCTTGCCGCCAAAATCAGTTTTTTGAATTTGCACTCGGGTGCCGAGTGTCTCGGTAAACTGTTTTTCGTATTCGATTAGATTACTATCTAAATCCCCCGCTGATTTCTTGCGCACCTTATCAGTGGCAATCTTTCGAATAATACGCTCCACCTCTCGAACCGACATTTTCTTCAAGAGAATCTCGCGGTAAATTACATCCTGCTCCTGAGGTCTATCGTTCAGCATCAAGAGCGTGCGAGCATGTCCTTCGGACATATTCCCGTGCTTGAGCGATTCAAGGATTTTTTCTGGCAACCCAAGCAGTCGAATAGAGTTTGATACATATTCCCGACTTCGACCCACCTTTTGCGCTACTTGAGCGTGAGACAGGCCGAACATCTCTGCGAGTTGTTTGAAAGCGATTGCCCGATCTACGGCATTCAGGTCCTCTCGTTGCAGGTTTTCAATAATCGCCAGCTCGAGCTTCTCTTGTTCGCTTTGCTCACCTTCTCGTATAATGACCGGCACTTGGGGGGTCCCAGCCAACTTACTAGCGCGCAGCCGTCGTTCCCCAGCAATGAGCTCATACTCAGTATAAAACGTTCCATCCTCACGTTGCACTTCATTGCGAGTTACTGTCAAAGGCTGCAGCACCCCGTACATACGAATAGAATCAGCCAGCTCTTGCAGCTTGCCTTGGTCAAACTCCCTACGTGGTTGGAAGGGGTTTGGTACTACTTTTTCTACTTCTACCCAATATATTGAATCACCTTGAAATGCCATAACGAAAATGCCGTTTATTACCTCCGAGCCTATGCACTCGATTGGATACATTTTAACACACCCCGTAATCAACCCTGGGGAGAACTTCACCTAGTGAATTTATTTGGGTTTTCTGATAGACTCTTGGACACACGAGATAGATGCCTCGGTGGCGGAATTTGTAATATTTTATCTGGTAGATAAAATATCCGTCGTTGAGCCCAGTGTGCCGGAGTGGCGGAATCGGTAGACGCGCACGACTCAAAATCGTGTCTCGCAAGGGGTGCGGGTTCAATTCCCGCCTCCGGCACACTGGGCTCAAGACATTTTTGATGACTCAAAATCCTATTTCATAAGGCTGCGAAAATCTGGGAGATTATTACAGAAGGTTGCCTTTTATTTTGAGTTCGCGAAGAAAATGATGACAACCTGTACTGCGACTGTAAGACGGGCGGGTTCAATTCCCGCCCAAGGCACACAAAAGAAAAGGCCGACGCTCACGGGCCGGCCTTTTCTTTTCTCAGTAGCCTTGTTAGGCTACTCTCAATGAGTAAACCCAAAGTAGTAGCTATCGTAGGACCCACAGCTAGTGGCAAGACATCCCTATCTATAAAACTCGCCCAAAAATTCAATGGTGAGGTCATTTCGGCTGATTCACGGCAAGTGTATCGCGGTATGGACCTCGGAACAGGTAAGGCCACCCCGGCAGAAATGCAAGACATCCCGCACCACTTATTGGACGTTGCCGACCCGATGAGTATTTATACTGGTGTAGATTTTAAGCGAGATGCGACCATAGCACTCAACAGAATCACCCAACGAGACCACCTCCCCTTGGTCGTCGGGGGCACGTTTTTTTACCTCGAACTCCTGCGCGGTAATATGCAAGCCGCTCCGGTTCAACCCAATCCTGAGTTTCGCCAAACACTAGAACCGTACTCCAACTCAGAACTCCTAGATATGCTGCGTGAAAAAGACGCCTCACGGGCAGACACCGTTGATCCCGACAACCGTCGCCGTCTAGAGCGTTCGCTAGAGATTATTCACACCCTAGGAGCAGTACCAAAGGTACGTGTCATGGAGAGTGATTATGATTGGTTATTGTTAGGTATGAATATTCCAAAAGAAACTCTCCACAAGGACATTAATACCCGACTCGAAGTCAGACTCGAACAAGGCATGATTGCTGAAGTGCAACAGCTACTTGACAGTGGTGTGACACCAAAACGCCTGGATGACTTTGGTCTAGAGTACCGATACGTTTTACAGTATATTCAGCAAGAAATCTCTTACCCAGAGATGTGTGAGCAGATAGAGACCAAGAGTCGTCAATTCGCCAAGCGTCAACTGACCTGGCTCAAACGGTATCCAGAAATTCAGTGGGTAGAGTCTAAAAACCTCGAAGAGATTTATGAACGTACTGCCGCCTTCCTCGCTCAATAGCCCAGTTGACCTTACCGTCTGTTTCACCTACACTGTTGGCACTTGCCGTCTGTAAGCAAGGGTCTATAGTTTAGTGGTAAAACATCGGTTTCCAAAACCGACGTCCGGGGTTCGAGTCCTCGTGGACCCGCAAAAGTAGGAAGAAAAAACGTAGTTTTTGATGACATACTTTCGAGGTCCAAAGAGGACTCGAAGAGGTCGCCTTGTATTTTGTGTTCTATTTCAAACTCAACACACTAGCAAACGTGTTTTTCGCCTATTTCTCCGTTCTATCCACTATATTTTTTTTGACCAAGGAGGCTACTTGGTGCTGCAGCCGCAGTCCAAGTATGACCCCTTGCTGGTTTTTTGTTAGCTCTCTGTCTTTTATCTTCAGCTTCTCTATCTACTCAATACAAGCATCCTGAAATCAGGTCGTGAAGGAACCGGGTCATTTAGGTAATCACGTCACACAGTAATTTCGTGCGGTTGCTTCGTACCGAAAGTAGTGTTAACAACCAGTTTTGTACACCACATCAACATGGGTTTCTTCAATTGCGTACGTGCCGCAGGATGCTGCATCGAAATATAACTGAGTTCCGTTACTCCAAGAACCGGCCGATGGTAAGGATTCAATGTGTCTGACTAGATCAGGATTATCAAATGTTCTGAGGTCTGCTTTAAAGCCATTAGCATGACTAAAATCACCAGGAGCATGACTTCCATCTGTCACAGCGGTAATGGTTATATTACAATCACAAGCAGCATCCAGATTGGTTAATTCCTGAATTACATGTGGTCTCACCCCTTGAAAACTCACGGAATCCTTGTATTCCAGTCCTGCATTATCGACCAAAAAGCGGGCGCCTGCATTAGCCATGGCCCCGCCAGCCAAGCTTGCATCACCAGTCGGAGTAGCACCAGTGGTACCAATTTCATCCGTTCCTGTTTCCAGCATAACTACTTCCGGAGGCACGCACTCTATTTCTGACCATGGTCCATAACCGGTAATAGTTCCATCTCCACTATCTAGCAGACCCTGCATAATAGTATCAACCACCAGCCATGCTCCCAGGACAATGAACAGACCGATAAACGCATTGGTAAACTTTGACTTAGCGTCACTCAGAGCCGTCTGGTTCCCGGCCGAAGTCACTAGTCCCCAACCAGCAACGGCCATAATAACCGCAAAGACTATAAACATTATCCCTATCAGCCAGACCAGTATGGTATTTCCCATCTCTACAAAGTGACAAGCATTACAGTCAATTCCATCGCACGGGACCAGTGGCGGCGCTGCAGATACCAAGCTGGGTGAAAATAAAACGCTGGAGATAAGAATAAAGTTGAAAAAAAGAGTTTTCATAGTCATTTAATTAATTAATAAATCCGGCTACGTTAGGGATTTTTTCCACGTAGTTACGCGTTTCGATGTATCCAGTATTTGGAGCACAATCGTTTTTCTGCGTTCCGTAACAACCAGTAGAATCCCATACGCATTCCCATCTGCGCAGACCGGGGCAGTCAACGCTCGGCCCGTTCGAGCCTGGTCCACCGTTGTAGGCTGCATACACTAAACGTTCATCTCCGTCGTATTTGGTGTTTAAATCAGCGTAAATTTTCGCTCCCAGCTGTATATTGTACGTATCATCGTTCAGCAACCTGTCTCGCACCTGAGCGTCGCTAAGACCCCTTAGCGACGAGTCATACATCTTTGCTGTGTCCGGCATAATCTGCATACAACCCAGAGCTCCCACCGGACTCTCCTTGGCTCTACATCCGCCTGACTCGACCCGCATTAGAGCCTGCAAGTTCCTGGTCTGCGTAGAATCCAAACCAACGGCTGCGGCAGCTGCTACTAAGTCTACATCAGGAGCTGATAGATTAGCGAGTGCAGCAGCATCCGTGCCTGAAGTTGGTGTATATGCGACTCCTCTTGAACCGTCAACAACTGGGTGCGATATCATCGACACACTCGGCTGTTTCGTACACTGCAATGCATTCCAGGTACCCAACTTAACATCGACCCCTTCATCGGAAACTAACATTTTCATTCCGAAATCCACCAAGAGCCAAGCTGACAGTACAATCGCGAAACCAACAAAAGCGTTGGTAATCATACTCTTAGCTTTGGCTTTGGCAGCAACATTACCGGCAGATATCACCAGATTAAAACCTGCTGTTATCACTATTAAGGAGAACACAACCGACAAGATTCCCACCAACCAATCTAACAACCCATTGAGCATCTCAACGGCATAACACACCTCACACACTGGTTCACCCTTTCCGCCGCATGGCACCAAGCCAGCGGCCAAGGTTATTAGGGGTGTCGCCATCAGTACCACTGCTAGAAAAAGGCCTATTCTTCGTTTCATTTAAGAATATTACCATGCGAGTGCTTTGAGAAACGAGCCAGGTGTGATATTTTAGGCGGACTTAGGTGTGTGATTTTTATACACCTAAAACCAACCTGCGTCGGTACCGAAGCGGTCAAACGGGGCAGACTGTAAATCTGCTGGCTCAGCCTTCACAAGTTCGAATCTTGTCCGGCGCACATCTAAATTACAACTCAGCTTTTGCTGGGTTTTAATTTTGGTAGATTGCGCTCGGTGTTTCGTAGCCAGACCAAGGGGACAAAAGTCGAGCAGAGGATCTTGTCTACACAGCAAGAAAAACATTGGCGAGGAAAGCCAACTGAACAATGTCGCAATGACTAGTCGACCGCTTGTGAACAAAATCCGTACCGCTCATCTTAATAAACCTATACCCTTCCGTGCTTGACGATACGAGTAACCTGCATAGGCTCATTTGTCATCATCTTGACTCTGACGACGAGGCTGATTCAGACGCGCACACTCGCTACGGCACTGATTATCCCTAGCAGATAGAGGAACAAGCGGGGGGGGGTATTTTGCGCTGCTGCTATTGGCATTGGTCAATTAGGTATTCGGGAGGCTAAAAATTATAAGTCCTCTACATATTGAACTCTGTGTCAGAATTTGGAGAGATCTTATTCACATTCATGTATGCGTTAATTCCAGGCCTCATAATTTCTGCTCACCACAAAAAAAGACCGCGCTCAAAGGCACGGTCTTTTTATCTTATTAGGCAGTCACTGGCGTGCGTTTCTTGGCAGCTGCTTTCTTGGCGACTGGCTTCTTTTTTAGATTCGTTCGACTCTTCTTTTTAATGTCGAAGGAGAGTTCGCCGTTTTTCATACTGACTTTAACCGTACCCCCTTGTAGCATTCCTTCTCCGACCATATTGTTCGCTACCGGAGTAAGGATTTTACTTTGAATGAGGCGTCGCAACGGACGAGCGCCAAACTTAGGATCGTACCCTTGCTTAGCGAGAAATTCTCGCACCTCTTTAGTGAGAGTAAGCACAATCTCTTTCTTCTCCAGTCGCTGAACCACATCTTCTACTTGAATATCCACAATGCTGGTGATTACCTCTGGGGTCAGCAACTCGAAGGTAATGATTTCATCTAGTCGGTTGAGGAACTCTGGACGGAAGTAGCTTTTTAAGCTATCGACTACTTTGTCTTTAGCCTGTATGTACTGAGCTGCTTCTCCCCTATCAAAGGCAAAACCAAAGTTGGACATACGGTCGATATGTTCAGCGCCGATATTTGAAGTCATAATAATGACCGTGTTCTTGAAGTTCACCTTACGACCTTTCGCGTCAGTCAGGTGACCAGAGTCAAGTACCTGCAAGAGGATGTTGAATACATCAGGATGAGCTTTTTCAACTTCATCAAGCAAGATGACCGCGTATGGTCGACGGCGGACGCGCTCGGTAATCGAGCCGCTTTCTTCGTGTCCAACGTAGCCTGGCGGCGCGCCAATAATCTTTGATACGGAATGCTTCTCCATGAACTCAGACATATCGACGCGCAGCAACGCTTCGGGATCATCAAACATAAATTGTGACAAGGCTTTTGAAAGCTCTGTCTTACCAACTCCGGTTGGACCCAGAAACAAAAACGAACCAATCGGTCGGTTAGGGTCAGAGATACCAGCTCGTGAACGTTTGATAGCATCAGCGACCAATTTCACTGCGTAGTCTTGGCCAACCACGTCCTGTTTAAGCACCTCTTCTAAACGAGCCAGTTTTTGTACTTCTGCTTCGAGCATGCGCGATACGGGGATACCTGTCCACCGAGCCACTACTCCAGCAATGTCTTCTTCAGTCACTTCTTCCTTAAGCAGTCTACGAGTGCGCTGGAGTTTCTTTAGACGCTTCGTTTTTAGGTCAAGCTCCTTCTCAACGGCCGGAATCATGTCGTAGCGAATCTCCGCTGCTCGGGTTAGGTCCGCCATAGATTCAGCGGTCTCCGCATCTTGCCGTAGTACTTCGAGCTCTTTTTTAAGAGTACTCATTTCACCCAGAGCTGTCTTTTCATTCTGCCACTTAGTTTCAATATTTGAAGTTCGTTCTCGGTATTCACCAATTTCTTTTTCAATCTCTATGATGCGGTCTTTGGACTTCTTCTTGTTCGTCGTAATTTCTACTTCTTTGCGTAGTGCTTCACGCTCAATCTCCAGCCGTCGGATAAGTCGGTCGGTTTCGACCAGTTCTTCTGGCTTGTTTTCCAATGAGATACGTAAAGCTGAGGCCGCTTCATCAATCAGATCAACGGCTTTGTCCGGCAGGAATCTATCAGTAATATAGCGAGAGGAAAGATTGACCGCCGCTAAGACCGCTTCGTCAGTAATGCGCACCCCATGATAGATCTCGTACTTTTCAGCCAAGCCACGCAAAATCGCTACCGCGTCTTCTTGGCTCGGCTCGTTTACAAATACCGGCTGAAACCGCCGAGTCAATGCGCCATCTTTTTCAATGTGTTTTTGGTATTCCTTAAGGGTCGTGGCGCCAATCACACGAATTTCGCCTCGGGCGAGCGCTGGCTTGAGCATGTTTGAAGCATCCATCGATCCGTCGGCTTGTCCAGCTCCTACGATAGTGTGCAACTCGTCAATAAAGAGAATCACTCGTCCGGCCGCTTGTTCTACTTCTTTCATGACGGCTTTCAAGCGTTCTTCGAATTCTCCGCGGAATTTCGTTCCCGCCACTAACAGTCCCAGATCAAGCGAGAGAATTTCTTTCTCTTTGACCGACTCAGGTACTTGCCCCAAAACAATCAGCTGCGCCAAGCCTTCCGCAATCGCTGTCTTTCCGACTCCAGCCTCGCCAATAAGAACGGGGTTGTTCTTGGTCCGGCGGGATAATATTTGGACGACTCGCTGAATCTCGATGTCTCGCCCGATAACTGGGTCGACTTTATTTTCTTGCGCCAACTGAGTGAGGTTACGCGTGTATTTGGCCAGCGTGCGGTATTTCTTTGGTGATTGTGCGTCAGTCACATTACTTTCTCGGAGCTCTTTAATCACCTCAGCTACCCGGGTCTTTTCAATACTTGATCGTTGCATGATTTCAATCGCTGGTCCGGGATGTTCAAGCGCTGAAACAAACAGGTGTTCAACGCCGACATAAGAATCTCCAAGCTGTTCGGCAAATTGTCCGGAAAACTCCAGCGCTTTAGCAAGCTCTGGGGTCAGATAGAGCTGATAGCTCTGCGAGATTGTGGTGTTTGTTTCGGGCATCTCTAATGCCTCCAAAAGCAGATCTGTGAAGGCAATGACGTCAATATCGAGTCGGTCGAGAATCGCAATCACTGCACTCTCATCTTGCATCGAAAGAGCGGTCAAGAGATGAACTGGGCTGACGTGGTTTTGTCCACGTTCTATCGCTAATTCATGGGCTTTTCTGATTGCTTCCTTCGCTTTGGTTGTGAAATTGTGAAAATTCGGCATATATACAGTTTATTATACGGCACTAGCTTCGTTCAGTCGAAATTCTTGTGCAATTGTGCGTCTATTAAGCCGATATACAGTAGTACGTACTGCGTACATGTATATTGCAACAAAATAAGATTTGAGTCAATAGTTAGAAAAAGTCTGAATTAAGGCGATGTTACTGGTCAGGATGACTAAAGGAAACTCTAGCGGTACTCAGGGAGCAGTTATACGGATTTGGTCAAAATGAGTACCTGGACATCTGTTGTACATGGGTTTTGAGTGCGGCTGCCAGCTTCTGCATATCCTCAACTGACGTCTCCGGTGAGAGAGAGAATCGCAGAGTCGACGCCGCGCGGGCAGAATCACCGGTAGTCTCTTTTACTACGGTACTTTCTCCCCCACCGGCTCCGGCGCACGCCGACTTTGTACTGACAGCAAACCCCTTGCTATCAAGCACTATAGCGGCAAACTCCGTATCAAGACCTAAAATAGAAACGTTCACGTTGTTCGCCAGCCGCTCTCTTCCTTGAGCTCCATTTATGAGCAGTTCTGGAATAGTTTGTTTTAAAATTGTTATAGCTTCATCACGTACTTGCGAAACCAGCAATGCTCTCTCCTTCCAGTTTTGTTGAGCTTCGACAAACGCCACGGCTGCCCCGACAATTCCCGGTACATTTTCCGTGCCCGGCCGGACCGCACGTTCTTGCCCTCCGCCATACACAGTTGCTACGAGCTCTACTCGGCGACTCTTGATCACCGCGCCAGTTCCTTTGGGTCCATTACACTTTGCAAAGTCAAGCACCAATGCATCAGCTCCGACGGTGGAAAAAAGACAAGAAACCCATAAGGGAGCCTGAGCCGCATCTACGTGAAAAAATATCTGGGTATTATTCTTCTGTTCACTTTCAGCCAGCGCTTTTTTGATAGCGTGCAGCGGTTGAATCGTCCCAATTTCGCTATTAGCATAGGCCACAGCCACTAGGACAGTCTGGGGACTCAGAAGCTCCTTCAAGTGCGCAATTGCTATCTTGCCTGTCTCGTCCACCTTCACATATCTCACTGTTACTCCCAGCTGAGTCAATCGCCCCATAGCAGCACCAATTGAAGGGTGCTCAATGTTCGTCGTGATTACCTCCAGGTCAGCATAGGTTCGACCCGCTTTCCTCTGCGCCTCAATCACGCCAAAAATCGCTAAGTTATTACCTTCAGTTCCACCGCCAGTGAAAATAACGTATTCCGGGCGGACCTGACTTGTCAGGGCGATAGACTCCCGAGCAGTTTCAACGGCCTGGCGAGCAATCACCCCTTCAGCATGGATTGCACTGGGGTTACCAAAATTACCCTCCAGATATGGCCTCATAGCCGCAAAAGCGGCTGGAGCCAGCGGCGTGGCTGCAGCATAGTCTAAATAAATACGCCCAGAATCATTCATACGGTAAATCATGGCATAAGACGTTGTCAGAGTAAACACACGCTCTATTACTTCTGACTAGCATGGATCAGGTTCTCTTCTCAAAATCATAGTATTGATTTCTCCACCAGACAGTTCAGAAGCAGTGGCGAGTGTATTTCTAAAATCAAAAAGCCTTGTATTTGCTGGCTCAAAGGCAAAAACTCTGTTATAATCGCAGACATATATTTATTAGCACGCTACTAAAATAGCGTTTTTCTAACGTGGTGCACACATATATTTATGGCCAAAAAAACAAAAACAGCAGCCCCTAACGTAATCAAACGGCCACCAGTGGTGGTGGTTATGGGTCATATTGACCACGGCAAATCCACTCTGCTAGACACGATTCGTAAGAGTAGTGTCGTTGACGGTGAAAAAGGAGGAATCACGCAACATCTCTCAGCGTATGTAGTTCCCCACACCACCAAGGATAAGGGCGAAGGGACCATCACGTTTCTTGATACTCCCGGTCACGCCGCCTTTCAAAAAATGCGCCTGCGCGGAGCCGATGTAGCTGACGTAGCCATCTTGATGGTTTCAGCCGAAGACGGAGTAAAGCCGCAAACACTCGAAGCGCTAGAATCTATCAAAGCCGCTAACATTCCTTACGTAGTGGCTATCAACAAAATCGACAAGCCCGGCGCCGATATCCAAAAGACAAAAAATACCCTCGTGGAAAACGAAATCTACATTGAAGGAATGGGTGGCGATATCCCCTGGACCGGAATCTCAGCCAAGGAAGGTACTGGCATTGACGAACTCCTTGACCTCTTAGTACTCGCTGCCGACCTCGCAGAGCTTGAGGGCGACACCAACGCTCCAGCTGTCGGCAAGGTTATCGAAGGTAAGATGGACACCCAACGCGGAAACACAGCCACTCTTTTAGTGACCAACGGCACGCTTAAAAGCGGTAATTTCGTGGTCTCGGGCACAAGCTACTCACCAGTACGTATCATGGAAAATTTCCAGGGTGAAGCTGTAAAAGAAGCTGGTCTCTCTACCCCGGTTCGTATTGTTGGTTTCACTAGTATTCCTGAAGTCGGAGCGGAATTCACAACTGTCTCAAGCAAGAAAGAAGCTGAGATTGCGGTCACTGCCGCCGAAAACGCGAAGCCAGTCGATCAATCAATCAACACTCGGTCTAAACTTCCGCTGGTTCCGATTCTTATTAAGGCTGATGTCCTGGGAACCATCGATGCTATTGAACATGAGTTGGAAAAATTTGAATCAGACAGAATCACCGTGAAAGTTATTGATACTGGCGTTGGTGACATCACTGCCAGCGACGTCCAAAACGTAGCCGCTACCCCAGACGCTATTATCGTCGGATTCAACGTCAAAATCGAACGGCAAGCCAGAGACGTAGCTGAGCGACTCAGTGTAGAAATCAATACGTTCGATATTATTTATGAACTCTCTGAGTGGTTAAACACCGCTTTGAAAAATCGTACGCCAAAGAAGGAGGAGAAAGTCGTGACCGGGTCAATCAAAATCCTCAAGCACTTTAGTATGCAAAAGAGTATTCACGTACTAGGTGGTCGAGTCGAAGAAGGTGTCATGAAGATGAACCAGCGAGTGCAGATCCTGCGCCGCGACATTGAAATTGGCAAGGGTACTATTAAGAACCTTCAGCAGCAAAAATCTGACGTCCAGCAGGTAGACGAAGGTGAGTTTGGTATGCAAATCGAAACCCGGGCCGAACTCGCTGCCGGTGATTATCTAAAGCCGTACGACACAATCATCTCTTAAGTTATGATTAAAGACCGCCACATCCGCATGACTGCCCTCCTGCAAGAGCTGACAGCCAAATTCATCCGTCACGAAGCCAATAGTGACCCGATGATTACCGTGACCAGTATTGACCTGGCTCTGGACTTTAAAAAAGCGATTGTTTTTGTGACCACCATTCCCGATGAACGGATTGGTGATGCCTTGATTTTTTTAAAACGAAACGCGAGCGAGATGAGAAACTACCTCAAGAAACACGCGCGCATCAAGCACATTCCGCATCTAGAATTCATGCAAGACGCTGGAGAAAAGCACCGTCAACACATGGACAAACTCGTAAAAGAAATTGAAGACGAGAAAATAAAATAAAAAACGGGAGATTCTCATCTGAATCCCCGTTTTTTTACTACTCCTTTTTTACTCTCAGTCAGGCTCCAACAGAATCGGGAAAAATGCTTTGTCTGAGGCTCAAAATAATGCTACAGTAGCTCCGGCGAAAGTCTTTGATTTTCCTTGTCCTGGTGGCGAAGCGGTTAACGCATCGGTTTGCAAAACCGACATGCGCGGGTTCGAATCCCGCCCAGGACTCACTTGGTTTCCCAAGTACCCTACCTGCCCAGGTGGTGTAATCGGTAGGTAGATGTGGAGCATCTGTCTACAGGGGCTTGTATAAGTCCCGCGGTATCGACACCAGGTTTAGTAGGGAGACAATGTAATATTTATGCCCAGGTGGTGGAATCGGTAGACACGAGGGACTTAAAATCCCTTGCTACTTCAATGGCGTGCGGGTTCAAGTCCCGCCCTGGGCACACGGCTTGTTTTGCGTGCAAAGTTATTGTACACTCAGCGGCATACAGATAAATACACGCGCCATTAACTCAGTTGGTAGAGTAGCTCCCTCTTAAGGAGACCGTCCAAGGTTCGAGCCCTTGATGGCGCACAACGGTAAAGCAAAAAGGCAATCCTGAAAAAGATTGTCTTTTGTTTTGTCTCATTGTATGGATGTTGCATTGTTTGCCAAGCACCAACCACGCTCATCCTCTGGCACATCGCGCAATAGTTTGTTATACTCTCGGGCATATCACCCTGCCCAGGTGGCGAAATTGGTAGACGCGCCAGTCTTAGGAACTGGTAGAGTAATCTGTGGAGGTTCAAGTCCTCTCCTGGGCACAAAGAAAACCGCTGAAAAGCGGTTTTTGTGGGTCCAGGAAGCAAAGTCTGGGAGACTTTGCGTGAGTACTTGAAGCCTGATTGAGATACGGTTCGACCGCAGGGAGAAGCTATCCAATTAGGGTACTGAACGTGTAGCGTTCAAGTCCTCTCCTGGGCACAAAGAAAACCGCTGAAAAGCGGTTTTT
>Ga0306866_1000099_pt1 | contig 34972 bp, 49 predicted proteins | sample AntRauTorckE5432_FD_190450 | JGI IMG/M metagenome (GOLD analysis project Ga0306866, IMG submission 190450) | Saline lake microbial communities from Rauer Islands, Antarctica - Metagenome Torckler E5 #432 (v2) (version 2) | ecosystem: Environmental > Aquatic > Non-marine Saline and Alkaline >...
TATTCTCGTTAGCTTCGCTTTCGATAAAGAGGTCTCTTGGGTAATCGCCGTCTCTATCTTAGCTACCGGTTACGGTGCTAGAGGCGGAGCGATTATAGAGAAGATTCTCGAGAAGCGACTTAAATAGTATGAGTTACTTAACAGCTTTTAATTTACAAGGGTGCTAAAATAGTAGTATGACATATAGATTATTAAAGTTTATAAAGGCGAGCTATTTTAACCGATTCCTCGTCGGCTTTACCGGAGTATTTATAGCTCTAACCGTAGCCGGTCTTATATTCTTATATCCGTTACGAGCTATTTATTACGGAGTATTCGACGGCGATTACTTCTTAAACGTACGATCCGCCGTAGCCGAATTAAAGGTAGAGCAGGACGACGATCTCTCGGTCGCTTTCTGTCGTTATCCTCGAGCTAGAATTACCGCCGTTAATAACGTCCGGACGTTTTACCTAGCCGATAACGGATTCGCCGTATACGAACGTAGACTACCGGATAATATAACCTACGAGCGGACTCGTACGGCTTGCCAACCTCTTACGATTAAACCCGATCAACGTCCGAACGAAGTCGGTAAATATCAGTTTTGTCAAGAGTTCGACTTCTTCGTCGAGTTTAATAATAAGAAAACTTCTCGCTTCTGCTCTACCGAGTTCGAAGTAGTCGTACCGGTCTTAGGATCTCCGGAGCGATCTAATCCTGGCGAATAGTGCTATAATAAAACTAAGTTAATAGGAGACCAAGAATATGAGAATCGCAGGAATACCATTTTATCCAGCTAACGGATCGAACTACTCGAACGGTAGAATTAAGCCGATTAAACATATTACGGTACACCACTCCGCCGGATACGAACAGACTCTCCGCTATCTCTGGGCAGATCCTAACCGTAACGGTAGCTCTCACTTTTGGGTAGGTAACGGACATATCGAGCAGTACGTAGATACTAATAATACCGCTTGGACTAACGGTAACTGGTACTCTAATAACGAATCTATTACGATCGAAGTTAGAGGCGATTGGAGAGGTTATTACGATCTACCGACGCTACAGAATCTAGAGAAGCTCCTACGTAGTCTCCGAAAAGCCTATCCTAATACTTCGCTTACTTATCATAAAGACGTTAGCGATAAGTTTACGCTTTGTCCGGCTAATCTAAAAGATAAAGGATACGCTCGTAAAGAGTGGGATCAGGTTACGGCGTGGCTTAACGGTAACGGATCGACCGCTCCTAAGCCTCCGGTTAATACCGCTATTACTTATAAGAAAATAACTCCGAAGCGAATCCGTTTAATCCGTACCGCTTCTCTATGGGATTTTAACTTTAGCGACTGGTCTAAGGCTAAGGCTATTAAGACGTACCAGAAAGGCGAAGTTATCGACGTAGTAGCCGAGGCTACGAACGCTCTAGGCGGTAAATACCTACTAACGGCGTATTCTTACAATAACGGAGCTATACGAGCTACGAACGGCTTTAACGTCGTCGACGTAGAGGATTATAAGCCGGTTATTACTCTACCGCCTACCGTAGAGCCTAAATGGGAGGCTATGTCTCCTCCTCGTAAGCTAGTAACCGCCGGAGAATTACGAGTCTTCGACCTAACCGCTAACGTAGAAGTCGGAGATCCGATTCCTAAAGGTACGGAAGTCGACTTCGTAGAGAAGAAAACGCTAAAGAATAACCGAATGTACCTCCGTTCGAAGTGGGCTTCTACGAATAAAAAGGATTGGGGATTACCGATCGACTCGCTTATCGAACTTAAGGACGTACCTCGAGAGCCAGTACCAGAGCCACCGATCGACGTAGATCCGGTAGAGCCTGGAAACGGAGACGTAGAAGCTCGTTTAACCGCTCTAGAGAAGATCGTTAAGTATATCGTCGACTTCTTTAGTAGTTTATTTAGTAATTTTAAGCCTAATAAATAAGGAGAATATATATTATGGATAAAGAAGCTTTAATCGAACTCGCTAAGAGTACCGGTCGCTTTATATGGTTCGGACTTCTCGGACTCGTAGTAACCGCTTTAACGGCTCTACTAACTAGCGGAGAGCTACAGAATATAAACGTAATCGTCGGCGGTCTAACGATTAACCTTTCGGTAGTCGTTCTAGCCGGTATTACGGCGGTTATTAAGTTAATCGATCGTTACCGACACGTATCGGCTAATACTAGCTCTAACGGTATAGCTCCGAAGTTCTTACAGGGTTAAATATGGAGTTCCCGACCGATCCTACTAGAAGACAACGTAGACGGCAGGAAAACGTAGCGAGGGTTATATCCGGAATGCAAGATATAGCTCTCGAGGTTACGGTTACTCCGGTAGCCGAAGTACCGACTACGGACTCGGATTACGCTTGGGAGTTATACCTCGATCGAGTAGTCCGACCAATGGCCGAAGAAGATAATCTTTAGGTTATCTCGTAGGTCTTTAGCTAGCGGTGCCCACCCCCTCTAGTTAGAGCCTACGATATAGTCTAAACAAAAACGCTCTAACAAAACGAAAAGGAGAGGTCTCGCAGATCCTCTCCTTTTCTTCTTCCCTAAACTATTGCTCTAACTAGAGCTAGTTACGTTAGTAACCAAGTCTCACTTTTTATTCTAACAGATACCGAGCTTTATACTAGTATTTAGCCAACCGCCGGAGCTACACCAACCGGTAGACTTCCATAGGTTATAAGCGTAGGCGACGTTAACGTCCGCTTTAACTAGCTCGCTAGCCGGAGGTCTAGTACGAGCGTTAGATCCCCATAGGTTAACTTGGAAGCAACCGTAGCTATTATCTTTAGTATCCGGATTATAGTTATGGTTTGCCGGATTACCGCTCGATTCCTGTAGCATTACTCGGATCGCCGTCGAATGTTGGCTAGCCGGAAATATGCGGCGTATAGACGCTTCGCAAGATCCCGAGCCGACTATCGGAGCGGAATTACTACTAGACGAGCTAGAAGACGCTCCTACGGCCATAGGATTACAAGATCCGTCGGGTAGTATCCACTCGGTAGAGCGATTACAGCCTTTAGGATTACTTTTTACTACGTCTATCGGTTCTTCCGGAGTTGGCGTCTCTAAGACCTCCTCCGTATTTTTAGCGTCTTTAACCGGCTCTTTTACTTCTTCCGCCTTTATCTCGGTAGAAGCTATAGGAGCTGTCTCGAACGATTTAACTTTTTCAAAATCTACTAAGGGAGCGATAGCCGTAACTATTCCGATTCCGATAAGTAGGTAAATTACGTACTTCATCTTATTATCCATAAGTCCGTTTATTATATCACTACCGACGCTTCTTAGTTCGGTTCTCGTAGCCGTACGCTAGTTTAACCGTAGTAACGAATCCGAATAATCCGATCGCTACTCCTAGTCCTAATACGAGCCGGTCGACTTGCGTATGTAGGATATAAGTCGCTACTCCGAACGGTACGAAGATCGTTATTAGATCTCGGACTGTAAGGAAGATTACACTTATTTTGTGATATATCTTACCGCTTAGGAAGTTTTTTACTATTCCCTCGGCTTTTTCGTTAGTTTGTTGTTCTTTTGACATTGGACTGGTCTCCTTTATCTTATTTAGCTAGAAAACTTCTCGACGGTTTTATTAGTTTTTTCGTCCGCTTACGCTCCGGTAGTAGCCGGTATTTAGCTTCGCTCCTTACTAGGGAGTTAACTTACGGTCGAGAGGTTCTCTAGCTAAATTGTTAATGTTATTTGTTTTAGGTTATTTTTGTTTTTCTTAACCTAGCTCTATACTATCACGTTAACGCTTATTTGTAAAGCCTAATCTTTAGTTTATGTCAACTTTATAGAGGTAGGAGTCGCAAGGTTTTAGCCGATTATACCTAAAAAAGACGACATAATCACTAAATACGGTAGCCGTAGTAGGTAAGAATCTAAAGTTCTTCTCTATATGTCTACAGGCTTCGCAGTAGTGATATATACCGTCTATTCGTTTAATCTTCCCACCTAGATCGATCACGCTATTTATTCCTTACTATTAAGTTAATCGCTCCGAGTTCGCAGTCCTGTATATCGTCGATCGCTATATCCGGCTTAATAGTAGTATCTAGCTTCGTAGCGTACTTCCAGACGTACGGATCGAGTCCGAGCCGTCTACCCCATACCTCGGCGTAATCTTTACCGCCTCCGGACCATACGACTATACGGACGTTCTTAAAGCGACTTAATACCATTAGCATATTTATTATAGGTACGTGCGGTACTTCGTCCTTAGAGGCTACGCCGTGTACTCTATCCGGATCGTTATTCGTTATAAGCGTTCCGTCTACGTCGAACGCTATTATAGTTTTAATCATTTACAAGCCTCCGTTTTAGCGTGGAATTGCCGGCATTTAGAACATATCTTCGACTTCGACATCTTTTACCTCCGTAGTTTTATTAACGTCTACTTTACCTTTAGCCGTAATCGTAATCTCCATTCTAGGATTATTCTTATCGTGGAAGACCTCCGATCCGTCGTGCGACCGGACGATCCAACAGTTATCGTCTTTAATTACCTTATGAGCGACTAGCTCGTCCTGTATACCCTCGTAGAGAGCGGAGAGATCGACTACTCCTAGCGTATCCATATAGAAGACGCATTTTAGGTTAATCGGCTTATCGATCTGGAAGTTAGGCTTCTGCCGCTTAATCTGATCGACGGCGTTCTTCTGCCACTTCTTATAAGCCGGAGTCTGAATTATCTTAGGATACCGCTTACCGGTCTTCCTATTTACCGCAATTACCGATCGTTGGGTATTCTTCTTTACTCTCGGTACTCCGAGTATCCGAAACTCCGCTAGTATTATTCCCGACATTTTTAACCTCGTTTTCTTTTTGTTTAGTTAGTTCTTCCGGACTTGGTACGCACTTCGGAGAGTCGAGCGGTATAGAGTCTCCGTAAGGACAACCGGTAGGCTCTAGCTTACAGATTACTTCGCCGTTCTTCTCGATCCCGATATTATAGCTACCGTCCGGACAGCCGTCGCCGTTACTTGCTTCGGTTCGGCTTACTGGCTCGTAATTTACCGGAGCGAAGCTTAGAGCCGTTAAGACTCCTAAGCTTGCTACGATTACTATTAGTAGATTTTTTAACATTTGACTTCTTCCTTTTCTTAGTTAGTTTAGTTATCCAATCGTCGCCGTTATCTTCGTAGAATAGCGGAAACTTATCGAGGGAGCTTCCGAGCTTTCGGTCTTTTGCTTTTCGATCCGCCTTTCGAGCCGTTCTTTTTAGCCGAGTCCTTATCGAACTGGCCGTCGTGTTTAGGGTAGGTTTTACGCTTAGACCGAATCTTACGATAGTAGTCAGGATCGTCTCTAGAGAGCTTTTCTTCTCGGTTTTCTTCGACATTTTTTACGCCTTTCATTATTAGTATTCTCCTTACGTTATTTTTTCTATATATAGAATCCCTGTAGCCGTTTTAGGTCTCGGTTACTAGGATCGAGATAAAGCATATCTCCTTTACCGGTTAATTCTTCCGCTCCGGTCTCATCTAGTATTATACGGCTATTAACTTCCGAGGTAGTAGCGAACGCTATTTTCGTCGGTATATTCGCCTTAATTAGACCGGTAACTACGTCGGCGGACGGTCGTTGCGTCGCTAGTATTAAGTGGATTCCGACGGCTCTAGCTTTCTGAGCGATCCGGATTATAGAGTCCTCTACGGACGGAGGAGCGGTCTCGTCGATCGTACGCTTTAGAGCTTCCTTAGTCGCTTTCTGCGTCAACTTACCGGTAGGAGACTCGGAGAGTATCCAGAGTAGGTTCTCGTTAAACTTCTTAATATCCATAGTCTCGGTCGACGGAGCTATATCGCTCATCATTAGATCGGCGAACTCGTCGATAACGACTACGATCTTAGCTAGAGGATTCTTACTCTTAGCGTTATAGTCCTCGATCGATCGCTTCTTCGCTTTAGCTAGTAGTCCGTAGCGTCGGTTCATCTCCGTTACGATCTCGTCTACCTTAAAGATAGCTTCTTTAATATCGGTTACGACCTTACCGTCTACGTGCGGTTCGTCGGCGAAGACCGCTAGCTCGACCTGTTTAGGATCGATTAGAACTAATCTAAGAGCGTTAGGGCTCATCTGCTTAGTTAGAGCGGTTAAGATTACGTTTAGCATTACCGACTTACCGCTACCGGTCGCTCCGGCTATTAGTAAGTGGGGCATATCGACTATATCTTTATAGTGGTTCTTACCGAATACGTCCTGTCCGATAGGGATCTTAGTCGTACCTTTTAGTAGAATACTATCGTCGAGCGGTAGTATCTTACGGCTATTAGCCGGTACTTCGACTCCTACTAGGTTCGTACCTCGGATCGGTGCTTCGATACGTACGGACTCCGCTCCGAGAGCTAGAGCTAAATCGCTACCTTTATTTTTAATCTTTGCCATTGGGATACCTCGAGACGGTTTAAGCGTAAACTGCGTAACCGAAGCTCCGTAGTGCGTTTTATCCATATCTACCGGCATTCCGAACTCTTGTAATTTAAGTCGGATCTTTTCTTCGTCCGAGTAGCTCGAGGCGTGGGCTTCGTCGAATCCGGAAGCGACGTAATGCTTCTCTACGAACTTTTTTTGTTCCGCTTTATGCTTAACCGATACCGGAGCGTCCGTTCCGATAATTCCGAGCCTAAAGGTCTCGAAGCTATTTTGTCCGTTAAATATATCGTTCGGGTTCGGTAAGTAGATCGAAAACTTATTAGAGATGTACTTAGTACAGTCTTTATATAGTTTATAGAACGTCGCAAAATCTCCGTAGAGCGTATCGTCCTTAAAATCTATAACGTAGTCCTGAATCTGCGGAGTATTATCTTGATTCTTCGACAGCTTACACTCTTTAAAGACTACTCGAGCCGGAGCTTCTCCGTACTTAGCTTTTACTACGTGCCAGTTAAACATCGCTTGAATAAACTTTTTAAAGTCGGTAACGTCCGGATCGGAATACTTACTAGAGAACTTATAATCGATAATCTCGATCTCTCCTAGCTTATTCCGTACGAGTACGTCTAGCTTTGCTTTAGCCGGTAGCGGTAGAGTCTCTCCGTCTACGGTCTCGATCTCGGTATTTATAGCGACTTCGACTCCTAGTATCTCGTGATACTCTGGTAGTTCTTCGAAGAAAAATCCGATCCCTTGCTTAAAAGACTTTAGGATCGCTTCTCTAGAGCCGGTCTTACCGTAGTTAATCTCCGAGTCCGACTTAGCGTCTATATAGTCGTAACCGGCTTGTATCGATTCGTCGACGGTCTTACCGCTTCCGAAGTAAACCTCGGCGGACTTATGACAAGCCGAGCCGACTACTCCGGACGGACTCGTCGGATCGTCGTAGACTTTAAGGATATACTTCTTCTTAAAGTTTAACGGATTACTTAGTAATGCCGACATACTAGAGTAACTCCAGTAATCGATTTGTGCTTCTTCCATAGGGCTGGTCTCCTTTGGTTATTTATTAGTACTCTTAGTTTAACGTAAACGCTTAATTAAGTCTAGTGTTTATTCGCTCTTTACTTCTACGTGTTGGTATAGGAATTGTGCTATATCTATAGTAAAGAATAGGCTTCCTTTAGTTCCGTCCGTATAGACGGCAGTATTATGTCGATACCACCTAGTAGACCAAGGCATATTAGACGGTTCGCTTTTATTATCGTATCCTGGGTAAAAATTAAATCCTAGAGATAACATAAACTCGTCGAGTATATCAAGATCTCCTTTAGCCACCGTTTGAGATTTATTACGTATACTACTCATATCAACCTAACCTTACTAGAAAAGCGTCTACCGCTTTCGGATTACCTTTAGTATTAGATTCGCTCCAACTAAACATATTACCGAAGTCTTCTTCTCCCTCGTAATCGGCTTTACGCCAGACTACCTTATCTCTAGGTATAGAATTTTTATCGTCTCCGTAGAGGAAGCCGATACCCTCGTCCGTATCGAGACCGAGATCGGCTTCGTATTTACGCATTAGCTTATAGGCTCTAGTAGAAGACTTAGTACCGATAACGACGTACGTATCGGCTTCTTCTCCGAGTACCATTAGCCTAGCGTTACCGTCGGATAGAGTAATATCGCTATCTTCTAGCGGAGGACAGTCGTAACCTAGTCGAGTTCCCATACTGCCGAGTTTAGCTCTTTCGTCTAGACGCTCCTTTTCTCCCTCGAGGTAAAGCCGATCGAGTCCTAGAATATCTCTAATATCGTTAATTACTGCGTTCTCTCCGGCGTGATACATACGATCGGAGGCTATATTAACTATCTCTAGCGTTCTACCCTCCTCTCGAAGACACCTCTCGGCGTTCCGGATCTCGTTATCTATATCTTCTACTACGAGGCTTTCTACGTATTCGTCGATTAACCGGAGTCGTCTAGCCATTAGCTCGACGGTATCTTTTTTAAGATTTTTACTCATTGTTTAAATCCGCATTTCTACGCTCGACTTCTTTATCGTAAAGATGATTTTTACAATCGTTACAGAACTTCGAGTATCCCATAATCTTTAGATCGTCTAGATCCGATCCGCTTTTTATAACTCTAGTAACTTTATCCCTGTGCCTACAAAATAAGAAGCGGAAAAAGCTTTTTATATTCTCCCAAGTAGTCGGCGTATACATTACTAAAACTCCTTACGTATTTTAATTTCTTTAATAGATCGCTTTAGTAAATAGACGGTATTAGCCGGAGAGTGCTTACTTATAACTATCTCTAACGGATAGAGACCCTCGAAAAACTGGACACCTTTAGAGGCTACTATAATATAGTCCTCCTTAATCGGATCGACTCCTTTATCGACAAGCCTTTGGATTTGTTTTTCTACGTCGGACGGAAATAACATCATTTTTTACCTGCTTCTCTTAGGGCTTTAGACTCTGCGAACTTACGAGCGATCTTTTCTTTAGGAGTCTCGTCCGGCTCGTCCGGCGACTTCTGAGGAGCTTCGGCTTCGGTAGGCTTTTTCGGAGTCTGATCGATCTCGTCTTTAGCTTTCGAGCTATCCGGTAATTCCGGAGTACTCGCTTCGCCGTCGATTACGTTTACCTTATCGGACTTACCTTTATTACTAGCCTCGTCGGAGCTATCGATTAGAGCGGTCTTATCGTTATCGACGTAGTTATTACCGTCTTCGGTAATCTCGGACTGATCCGCTAGTAACGCTTTCTGTAGGCTAGTAGATAACGCTCCGTATTTACTAATTAGTAGCTTTAGGACGGTCTTCTTCGCCATTACGTCGAATTGATCGTTCCATAGTCCGTAACCTTTAGCGAACGACTTAGAGTACTTCTTAGCGTGTTTATTTAGTTCGTCGACGCTCATATATAACTCTTTTTCGAATCCGTTTTGTAGACGGAAGTAACCTAAGAATCCTACGACCTTTAGCTTATTACGTACCGTCTCGTCTTGTTCGAACTCTAGGTCTAGATCTCCGGATCGGCGATCGATACCTTTATACTCGGTCTCTCGTACGTCGGTAGCGTTAATCCGCTTAAACTGTCCGGATCGTTGGGCTAATTGGATAAAGCCTTTATAGCCTAACTGGAATTGAGCAACCATTTGCCACCGCTCCGTAGTTCTCTCGAACGTAGATCCGTCCGGCTTAGTAACGGTCTCTTTTTCTTTTACCTTATTATTATAAGGAATTATATAGGCGAATCCGAGATTCGGATCGATCGGTAGCTTCATACTTGCGGCGGTTATAGCCGATTTAATTATCGACTCCGGCGGACAGTCCTGTAATACCGGATTAGTATTAACGACGCTTAATAGCGACGTAGTAAAGTTACCGGCGTTATCTCCGCCGATACTCTCTCCGATTACTTGCTGTACCGCTCCCGAGCGTATATACGCTTGTAGGCTTACGGTTGGTTTATTTGTCATAAGGGCTGGTCTCCTTAGTTTTATTAGTTAGTAATTCTATTATACTACGTTAACGGTTAATTAGTCTAGTCTTTATTTAAAGTCGGATCTCCGGATCGTCTTCTCGGATCATACGGTTAGCTTCTCGCCAAGCTCGATTACTCTTATCTTTATAGAATCCGTTACGTTTAGCGATCGCTCTACGTTGCTTCCGATTACCGGTCTTAAATCGACGCTGTTCCTTTTCTCTAGGAGTTAACTCTCGAGGTTCTTCTTCCGATCGATTAGAACGGATCTCGGTTTTTTGTCTTCGGTTAGTATTACTCATTTTACCCTCTCTTATTTACCTACTAGACTACAAAGTATTAGCCATAGCAAGAAGATTATTATTAGTATTAACATTATTCGGACTCCTCCTCGGCGAAGATATTTAAAGTATCTCCGACGGTTCGGCGGTAGTACGGACGGATCTTAATCGACTCGGTTTTACCGTTAGCCGTATGATCTACGGTATAGATTTTACTGGACTCTAGGTCGAACGGTACTACGTCTTCTAGAAAGTCGATCTCGACGGTAGAGCCGATCCGGTAGATAGTTAGCCTAATCATTAGCTAGATCCTCCTCGTATTTAGTTATATCTCGAATCCCTTTAGCGTAAAGCTCGTAAGCTCTCCAAGTAGGAGTACGAAGACCGAGCCATAGATCCGATAGGTAGGCTATTATTCGCTCTCTAGCGGTCTCTTGTGTATAAGTATCCATTTTACCGTCGTTAACGTCGTAGATATAGAACGTAGTAGACCAACAGTCTTCGAAGTAATCCCACGCTTCGGAGATCGATCCCTCGTAGCCTACGCCGTAAACGTAATTAACTAAATGCCCCATTACGCAATTCTTAGTATTGCCTTTACTCCGGACGGTATCTACGAGCCAGTCCTCCGGCTTTGTAGACTCTAGGTAGCTAATAAAAGCCGGTAGATCGTTTACTTTATCGATAATCGTATTAGTCGCCATAAAAGTAAGCCTCCGGATTATTCTTCGACCACTCTAGGAGAATACTAAGAGCGTGTCCGGCGTTACCGGCGGTAGGCTTCCAGTAATCTTGATCTCTAGAAGTACCGAGAGCAGTTACGGCGAACTTTAACCGATCGGTACAGGTCTTAGCTTTACGACCGTAGAGCCACCGGATACCGAGTTCTTTATCGATATGTAGGTAATAGAACTTCGAATAGTTATAGGTTATATTTAGCTCTGCTAGAGTCGTACCGTTAATCGGTCGAGTACCTCCCTCGGTAAAATGCTCTACTTCGACGGCTTCGGTATCTTCCGTAACGTCTTTAACCGGATAGAGTCCTAGATCGTAACTCATTATAGAAGTCCTAACTGCGGAGAAGCGAACTCTTGCCAGTTCTTAAAGTCTTGGGCGTTCTGCCAATACGGAGCTTCCTTAGTACCGAGAATATCGTCGATAGAGACCATATCAATCTCGGCGATCTCCTCCTCGTTCCAGTGTACTATTCGGTTATGAAACGTCCGAGAGTGCTTAACTACGAGCGTCTGATTAGATAAGAACTCCCAACCTCTACGAGTAATTATCCAAGACTTTAATTTATGCTTACCGTCTTTATCGAGATTCTTTACGAGTAGTCCGAAGTATCGGAGCTTCTGTAACGTGCTACGTTGCGTATAATTTAGATCTATATCGCTAATATCTACCGTATAGCCTCCCTGCTCTTTAGCGTGGTAAGCGAGTAATACTAGTACGTCTACGAGACCTCTTGTTAAAGCGTGGACCGGCATTAGTAGGCTAGCTCCGCAACATCTACAAGACTTATCTCCCTCGATATAACAGTCGCAGTCTTCCGGTCTTTTCGTAAATTGTTTTCTTTTACTCATAATCCTAAGATCCCTCCTAGCTCGTTACGGAGCTTGGTTTTATTAGCTTGACTTTTATTAAAATCTTTTCGCTCTTTTTCGGTATCTCGGATAACTCGGACTAGCTCGATAATAGCTAAGGCTCGTTTATTCCGGACTCCGGCTTCGAGCCTCTTTTCGTCGTAGTCTCCGCCGGACGCTAGTATTACCGGAGCTAGAGCGTCTACTCTAGAAGCGATCTCTCCGGACTGAACGTAAACCTTTTCGAGAGTATCTATATCGGGTATTAGTAGCGAAGCGAATTGTAGGAGCGTCGTAACCTGTTGGGCTAGTTGTAGTATCTTTTCGTCTTCTACTGCTTTACTTTTATTATTATCCATTTAGTAAGTCCTCTCGAACGTCCAGATTAAGACGTTAATTAAGCCGTTATTATTAAAGAATAGCGAGTCGATAATTATTAGAACTAGAGCTATAAAGCCTAGTAGAGCGAATAGATTACCGATATAACAGACCGAGGATCGTATACGGCTTCGTCTCGGCTCTAGGTAGTGATAGTAGGTATTACGCATATAAGTAATCCTCCTCCGGCTCGTACTCCGGCGGTTCGGGGATCGTAGCCTCTATAAGATCGTCGACTTCCGATTCGTTAAGATCTTCGTTATCGCAATCGGAGCAGTATACGGAATAGAGTCCGTAGCAACCGCAATCGCTACCGGAGCAACAAGGAGGCTCGACTTCTACATATTCGTGGTCGCAACGGAAGTAACCGTCCTCGTCCATAGTAAAGGAGCTTTCGTCGTAGTATCGTACTTTTATTTTAGCCACCCGATTAACCTATATACTTTCTTCGACGAGAACGTCGCCGAGTATTACGTCGTAGCTAGACGGAGCTAATAGAGGGTTAACCGGTAGATCTTCGTTCTTACCGTCTTCGTTAACGTAAACCGTACCTTTAAGTCCGAAATCTTCCGGACGAGGTAGTATCTGTATATTACCGCCGACGGCTTTCTGTAACTTCTTTAGATCCCACTCGATAGAGGTCGTATGCGTCTCTACGAGTCCGTTAGTTCTTAGTATTCTGTATCTTTTCATAAGGGCTGGTCTCCTTTTTTAATGATGTACCTCTATAATACTCGTTAACGGTTAATTAGTAAAGGACTTTATCGCTTAATTGTAAGAACGGCTACTACTGATATATTATAGATTCGTACTACCGGAGTTCTACCTCGTAGAGTAGCTTCGGCTACCGGCTGGTCTCCGGCTTCGGTAGTACGACTAAGACTTTACGAAACCGCTTTAGCACGTTATTATAGATATTACCTACTTAAATAAATCTCTTTATAAGAGAGGGTACGTAGGAAACAATTACTAAACAATTAGATATAAAGAAAAAAGCCTCGCTAAAGGCTTAGTTCTATTGAGGGTACGAAACAATTACTCTCTTTATTATATCAAATCGTCTTAGTAATACAACCCCTAGTAAACAGAGGTAGACAGGACGCTAGTTAGGCGGACGACCGGAAGCCTCGAACTATTCGAATAATTAGAGTAGTTCAAACTCGCCGGTAGATGATAGATTACTAGGCTATCGAACTAATTAACTCGGGTGGATCGCCTGTAAATAGATCCCTTTATACGATAGTAAACGTACGCTCTTTAACAAAAAACTCGATTACTTGATAAAATAAGTCTATGGCTAACCATAAACGTAAATCCGGTTATAAAAAGAAGCGATCCTGCGGACTTTGTAAACCTTGGAAACGTATAGGTAACTCTAATAAACTAGAAACCAGAAGATCTATACTATCGGTAAAGTTGTAGTTAGGACGAGTCGTATATACCACCCTCCGGCGTAAGCTAGTAAAAAAAGAGGGTTATTTGTAGTGGGTTAAATACTTATGGTAAACTTAAATCACTATATTAGGAGACCAGTATAATGAGTATGACTAGACTAAAAATAATAGACGGAGATTCGGCGGAGATCGTCGAGGGTAAAGTAAATCACTTTATAGAGACCTACGCTTATCGAGTCGAGAGAGTCCAAGTCTTCCCGAAAACTAAGTCGGATACTCATACCGGCGGTTATTACTGCTATATTACCTATAAGGAAAAGTTTAAAGATAATGTCGACGAAGCCTAAGTTTATAAAAGAGAACGGCGTAACGCTAGCTAACGTAGCGGATCTATATCGTTATAAAGATAATCCTCGAGACGTAGAATCGGCGGATCTAGAACGTCTTAAAGAACAGCTTAGACTCGGAGAACATTCTACTCTATTAGTTACTAGCGAGGGAGAAGTCCTCGGCGGTAATACCCGATTAAAAGCCTACGTAGAGATCGGTAAGAAGCAAGCTAAAGTCGTAGTCGTCGAGATCGTCGAAACCTCTAAGGGAGTCTCTATCGTCGTCGACGGTAAGCAGTCGGAGCGGACGTTCGATACCGTAGACCAAGCTAAGATCGAACTCGCTTTATCTCATAACGATTCGATCGGTACTAATAACGCCGTTAAGTTAGCCGAATTACTAGAACTACATCATATCGATACAGATATTTACTCCGTCGCTACCGAGATTCTACCGGTCGGAGATCTAATTAACCGCCTTAGAGAAGAAGAAGCCGAAGCCGATAAAGAGGATCTCGATTCGGAGTACGATAAAGATCTAGCCGGTAAGAATATCTACGAGCCGAACGGTAACGACGTAGCTCCGTCCGAGCTACTTACGGAAGACCGTAAAGAGCTACTCGATCTTATAGAAGCCGTCGAGAATCCGGTAATAAAGGAGATGTTATTATTCCGCTACTCTTACTTCGTTAACTTTAAAATGGGTAAAGTCGCCGATTATTACTGTAATAACGCTACGCCGGAAGAACAACGAGCGTTCGAAGCTCTCGGCTTAGTTATATTAGATCACGATAAAGCTATCGAAAACGGCTTCTTAGAATACGTAGAAGCGGTAGAAAGTATCGAAGATGAAAAAAACGATCCCGAAGAACTATAACGACTTAAATACGATATTCGTCCTTAATTATAAAAGGAAGCGGATACTTACTATCGAGACGCTCGAGAATATCGGCTACGACGGAGCGATCGTTATTATTTTACAAAAAGGCGATCCTTATATAAAAGATATTAAAACGGTCTACGGAGCGGACTACGAGATCGAGATTATAGATAGAGACGAATATATCTTACCGGACTACTCGTTCGATAACTTTACCGATACGAAATGCGTCTACCCGAATAGGAATCTAAGTAGAGGGATCGCCGAAAAGCGAGGGCTCATTAGATATTGGCTATTCGACGACGACTATACTCGCTTCGCTTCTAAAACGAAACTCGGTAAAACGAGAGTAATTAACGAAGCTATTACCTTAAAACGATCCTTATCCGCTATATCGGAGTTCGGCTTTAAGACTAACGCCGCAAACGTCGGATTCGTCCAAGCCGTAGTGCCTTACGATAAGTACGCCGTCCGGAAGAAAGTCTATAACTTCCATAACCTACCGAGCGATCCTAAGCTATTCGTAGAGTTTAGAGGTAGAACTAACGAAGATATGGTCCAAGGGATCGAGGGTAATATGCGAGCTAAGTTAATAATGGCTTTTACGAACGTCCGAGGATTAGCTAAACCGCCGGAGGAGCAGACCGGAGGGCTTACCGGTATCTACGAACAAGACGGACAGTATAATAAATCGTATTACGCCGTACTCGCTAACCCTGGAATCTCTACGATCTCGAAGCAATTTACGACTCTTACTCGGTATTATCATAAAGTTAACCTATCTAAAATCGCTCCGAAGATTATTAGAACTAAATATCGAAAGGCTTAATATGGGAGACCAACATATTAAAAAAACTAAGAAAAAGCAATATAAACGTCCGACCGGCTATAAACTCGGAGACGTATTCCCTAAAGAACTAAAGGATCGAGCCTATGCCTACCGCCGTCGAGCTAATCGTGATAAACTAAAAGAGTCTAATAAATTAAAAGGAGACCAGTTAAATGACAAATCCAACAGAGAACAAAGTACCAACTAAGCCGGTAGACGAGCCGATCGAAGTAGAGAAGAAAGCTCAGACGCCACCTCAAGCGGTTATTAAAATCGTTAATATCCCAATGGACGAAGACTATACCGAGCCTAACGGTTGGATTATTAAAGATATTTATAATTCCGAAGTAAACGGAAGCGAGAAGTTTTACGCTATTCTCGTTAAGGTTCAAGACCGACCTACTGCGGGTATCCGTAAGAGTCCGGTAGTTAATCTAAAGGATTAAGTAAAATGAGTCCTAAGAACTATACGGCGGTCTTATCGATCGTCGTATACTGGCTTAAATTAGTAATCGGTGGTATCGCTTTTCTAAAGGGTAATTATCAACTAGCCGGATCGGTATTACTTATCGGTTCGTTACTAGAGATCCTTTTCTATAGCTTTACTATGCGAAAGTAGGTTCTAACGTGAGACCGAAACCGATTTTAAATAAATGGCAATTCGTACTATCCGTATCGGAAGACTTTAGAACTCTCCGTAACGGTTGGAAAGTCGCCGACGTAGGTATCTTTAAACTAAAGCGGATAGATAGAGACGGATACGCTCCTAAACGAAGCGATTACTCCGGCTTCTACTTCCGCTTCCAGTTCTGGCTACCGGTCGATCGCTATTAAGGTATACTAAGATTATGGTAAAGACTACTAAAAAGACTCCGATAAAGAAAGCTCCGGCTAAAAAGTCGAAGTCTAATAGTAGTAGAAAAACAAAAGTAGACTGGTTAGAAGTTCGTAAAGAATATCTAATGGACGCCACTACTAGCTATAAGAGCCTCGCTAAAAAGTACGGCGTAGCTCTTAAAACGCTACAAGATAGAGGTACTCGGGAGGGGTGGTCTGTACTACGTCAAGACCTCGTTGATAAAGCCTTTAATAGATTTACCGAAAAATTACTCGATCAAAAGAGTTCGGCTAACGAACGACATCTACAGCATTGGCAGAACTTACAAGGTCTAGCTAACGAAGCCGTCGTCGATATGGCTACTCGAAACTTCGAGCGAGATCGTAAAGGTAATCTAGTAATGTTCCGAGGCAAGCCGTTACCAGTACCGCTTAATACGTTCGAACTAGAAAAACTAGCTAAGACTCTAAAGATAGCTATAGACGGCGAACGAGTAGTCCTCGGTATTCCGACTAGCGTATCCGCTCTATCGAATCCGGACGGAGACGACATCTTTACCGGACTAGCCGATCTAATTAAAGGAGCAGACGAGGTATTAAAAGCTAATGGAGAGACCGTCGAGTAACGTATCTAAGAAGATAAAGAGAGCTTTACAGCTATCTCCGTCGTTCTTTAACCACGCTATTTTAGGCGGTTCTTTTTGGTATAAACAGGAGGAGATCGCTCTATCGGTTCGGAATAACCGCTATACGACCGTTAGAGCTTGCCACGACGTAGGTAAGACGTATATCGCTTCTCATATAGCTTTATGGTATTTATACTCGCACCCTCAATCGATCGTCGTTACTACCGCTCCTACAATGCGTCAGGTAGAGAACTTACTTTGGAGAGAGCTACGATCGGCTCACGAAAAAGCGAAGCGTAAACTCGGAGGAGAGCCGTTAAAGACTCGTCTAGATCTCGCTCCGGACTGGTACGCTATCGGAGCTTCGTCCGGCGATCCGGATAAGCTACAGGGTTTTCACGCCGCAAGCGGTAACATTCTTATTATTATCGACGAAGCCGCAGGAGTTAAAGAAGAAGCGTTCGAAGCTATCGAGGGTATGATGACTTCCGAACAGGCTCGTATGCTAATGATCGGAAACCCGACTTCGGATACCGGATCGTTTAGAGCTTCGCACCATAGCTGGGAGTACGCTAATAAGATCCATATCTCGGTATTCGACTCTCCTAACTTCTCTAATAACGGTATCCGGACGCTCGACGACCTTAAAGAGGCTAATCTCGATAACGTAGAGATCGTCTCTCCGTATTTAGTAAGTCCTCGGTGGGCTAAAGAGAAGATAGATTCTTGGGGTATAGATAGTCCGATGTTCCAAGCTAGAGTATTAGGTAACTTCCCGACCGACTCGGTTAATACGGTTATTCCGCTTAACTATATCGAGCTAGCTACGGAAGAAGAACATATCGAGAAGCTTAAAAATAAAGGTGGTCCGTTATCTCTAGGAGTCGATCCGGCTCGATTCGGTAGCGACGAGACGGTTATTACTCCAAGGTACGGAGGATATATACCTAAGCAAGAGATCTATAATCGTACGTCTATACCGGCTACCGCCGGACACGTCCTACAGTACTCTAGTCCGAGACCGGTCTTTATCGGGATCGACGTAGACGGACTCGGAGGCGGTGTCTACGATATTCTCTGGGAGAAGAAAGTCGACGGAATCGTCGAGATCCATAACAACGGTAGAGCTTTACCGGATAGCACCGGCTTAAAGTTCGCTAACCTAGCCTCGCAACTCTGGTGGGTAGCTCGACTAATGTTTATAGCCGGAGATCTAGCGATCCCTCCGGACGACGAGAAGCTCGTAATGCAATTATCTACCCGAAAATACTCGTTTACTTCTAAGGGTTTAACTATCGAATCTAAAGACGAGTGGAGTCGACGCTATAAAGGTAAATCTCCCGATAGAGCGGACTCGCTTATTTACTCGCTAGCAGATATACTACAAGTAGAATCGCTTACAAAAGCTACGACCGGACGAGATATATCTTCAAGAATCAACGAACGTATGAGACAATAAAAAGTAAGGAATCACATATATATGAAAATAGGAAGCCTAAATATCTCACTAGCCAAGCCGACACCTCCTAAGACGGACGTAGAGATCGGTACTTCGGTAAACGGCTTAATGCCGTCTATTTTCGGCGACGAGTTTATCGATACCGCTAAGGTAAAAGCTAAAGATTATAAGAAAATGCTCGATAGCGACGGTACGGTACAGGCTCTTTATAATACGATCGTAATGCCGATACTAGGCTCTAACTGGACTATAGAGCCGGAAGATGATACGCCGGAAGCCGTTAAGCAATCCGACGAGGTAGAAGACTCTCTCCGTACTCCTCCGCATAAAGGCGGTATGTCTACGCCGTTCGATCTAGTAATGGCTCAATCGCTCCGAGCGGTAGTCGAGGGATACGCCGGATTCGAAAAAGTCTATACGATTAAAAAAGGACAGATAGCGTTCCGTAAAATAGCGTGGAGAGATCCGACGACTATTACAATGCGTACCGACGAACGAGGAGGCTTTAACGGCTTTAAGCAACGAGCTTTTATAGGATCTAAGTACGAGGAGATAAATATACCGGTCGATCGATCGTTCCTATTTACTTACGGTAAAGAGTTCCATAATCTTAAAGGTCGCTCCGCTTTTACTGCCGCATACGTAGCCTACGATAAGAAGCGACGACTTTATTACTTTGCCGAACAGCAAGCACAATCCGACGCTCTAAAGACTAAGGTAGTTACCGTTAAAGACGGAGCTAAGATAAATCAGGACGAGCTAGACGCTACGGTCGCCGCAATCGACGAACTAGGCTTTAAAGCTACCGCCGGTCTTCCTGCCGGTTATGCGTTAGATACGCTAAAGTCCGAGAACGCTCTCGATCTAATGCCGTTAATCGACCACTATAACGCCGAAATGGCTCGATCCGTCCTAGCGATGTTTATTCTATTAGGTACTGGCTCTAAGAGCGGTAGTTACGCTCTCTCTCAAGATCAATCCGACTTCTTTATTCAAGCTCTAATGAGTATCCGAAAGAATCTAGAGTCGCATATTACTAGCTATCTTATAAGCGATCTATACCGCTTTAACTACGAGACTCCTAAGTACGGTACGTTTAAGTTCGAAGATATAACCGATTCTACTATCGATCTATTAAAACAAGTCTTCGTTAAGCTAACCGAAAAAGACCGACTACCTCAAGAAGTTATCGACGGCGTAGTACAAAAAGTAGCCGATAAGCTCGATATAGACGTAGATCTACTCGAAAAAGCTAATAAAGGTAAAGAGACCGACTCTAAGGACGACGATAAATCTAAAGACGTAGATCCTCCGGTCGTGGAGAACGCTAAAAAAAAAGATAGCTCGACCGATCTAGCGTCCGGCGGTTGGCGTCGAGATCTAACTCCGGCGGAAGAAAAGGTTAACTTTACCGGTATAGAGAAGAAGCTAGATAGCTTAGAAGCCGAGTACGAGCGTACCGTCCGTCCGATCTACGACGAAATGTCTAATAAAGCGATTCTAAAACTTAACGAATTACTAGAAGCCGGTAAGTATAAAGATATTACCGAGAAAAAACTATTCGACGAGAACTTAAAGAATCAGTATATCCGAGCTATTAAAGAGTCCGGACTAGAGGCTTACGTCTACGGTAAGAACGGAGCTTCCGACGAGATCGATAAAAAAGCTCCGTCGACTCCGAAGAACTCTAAGAACTTCTTTAGAGATAACGCCGTATCTATAGCCGATAAACAGTTCGCCGATTTAACCTTTAAGATCTCCGCTAAGGTATCCGAGGCTCGACGTAAAGACCAACTCTCTACCGATCTATCTATCGGAGCGGTTATCGCTAGCGTTACCGAGATAATCTCCGGTTACTATAAGGACGTAGTAGGTATTACCGCTTCGGCTATCGTAGCGATCGGGATTAACCGAGGACGTAAAGATACGTTCGACGAACACGATTCCGATATAGCGAGTTACCAGTATTCGGCGATCCTAGATCTAAGAACTTGTCCGATCTGCGAAGACCTCGACGGTAAAGTTATCGACGAAAAAGAGTATAAGAATACGTTATTCGATCCGCCTATACATCATCACTGCCGTTGTATTTGGGTAGCTATATTAAAAGACGAACTAGATCAGCCGACTATAACCGGCTTACCGGACGCTCCTGGAGGAGTAACCGAGCCTAGTTTAAAAATAATAAGAGAGGACGCTTTACTTTAGCGTTTTATGGTATCATTAAATCATGAAGAACAAGACTAAATACGGAAACATCTTACAATTCGCTAAAGAGGATACTCAGAAAGCGACCTTTAAAGGTTCAATGTATCGTAAGCAAATAGTTAAGTTCGGAGAATGGGTTAACCCTGACTTCCCTTGGTTCTCCGACGATCCTACAATGTCTCTAGACGAAGCGTGGGCAGAGACTATAATTAAGAACTTTAACGAAGATTCTCTCGGATCTCCTATTACCGTACCGCTTAATCATACCGACGACGTAAAGGTTAATACCGGACTCGTTAAGAGCCTAGAGAGCGTAGCCGGAGACGGTCTTTACGCCGATATGGAGATTCTAGACGAAGATACCGTAGCCAAGCTTGACGCCGGACTTATATTCGACGTATCGATTAGCTTCGTATGGGATCTAATCCGACAAGATAACGGTAAGCATTACGGAGCGACTCTATTACACGTAGCTTTAGTTAATACTCCTTATCTAATCGGAATGAACGCATTTGAAAAAGTCGGTAACGCATTAAGTAAATTAAATAACTCGTTCAAACCGGTGGGCTTATCACATCTCGCCGAGGGTGCTATAATGCTCTCAAGAACGAAAGTAAAGGAGCTATCTAAAATGGATCTATCAACAATTAAGAACGATAAAGACTTCGACGTAACCGTAACCTATAAAGACGGAGACGAAGATAAAGAAGTCGTAGTTAAAGCCGGAGAAGACGTAGAAGTACCTACGGACGTAGCGGAAGACGTTACTACTCAGATCGCCGACGCAGTAGAAGCTACGGAAGATCCAGTAGAAGATCCTAAAGAAGATCCTGCCGATCCAGTAGTCGAAGATCCTAAGGAAGACGAAAAAGACGAACTCTCTAAGGTAAAACTAGAGAACGCCGAGCTAAAGATTAGCCAAGCCTACGAAGCTCTATTATCCGCCGGTAAAGTTATACCAGCTCAAAAAGATAAGATCCTCGGACTAGCTAAACTAGGACAGGGAGTACAGCTCTCTACTACTAGCGGTACTAAGATCGATCTATCCGCCGTAGTTCTAGAGATTCTAGAAGCCGGTAGTAAACAATTTAGTACAGACGAAAACGGATCTAATAAAGAAGATCCAAACCCTAAAGAGGACGATCCTGCGAACGGCGGAGACGATACCTCAGATACCGATAAGAAGCCGTCCGAAACTCTATCCGAAGCAGAACTAGCAGGATTTAAAGCTGTTGGAGCTGACGTCGCTAAAATGGACGAAATGGCGGAGAAAGATCCGGTATTCCGAGAAGCATTAGCAAATTTAAGTAAGAAATACACTAAGAAAGGTACAAAGTAATGGCAGATATTACAGAACGAAAAGCCTCTACCGATCGTCAAGACGGTAAGGTACTCGGCTTCCTAATGGGAGCAGAGCAGATTTTCGAGGGTGCTCTAGTGGCCGTAAACGCCGCAGGATTCCTCGTTAACGCAGGAGACGACGCAGGAGCAGTCGTAGTCGGAATAGCCGACGAGAGTAAAGATAACTCAGCCGGTTCAGCCGGAGATCTAACTCTAAACGTAGTTCGAGACGGAGTAGTAACTCTTAATACAGCCTACACCGCCGCACAAACAGATCTAGGTGTCCTCGCTATGGCGGAAGATAACCAGACTGTCGATCTAGCCGCAACTACAACTAACGACGTAGTAGTCGGTAGAATCGTAGGATTTATATCAACAAGTAAAGTTCGAGTAGACCTCGGCGACCGAGCCTAATCAGGTTTAAGAAAGGAAAGATTTAAAATGGAATCAATTTTAGCAAAAGGTCTACTTACAAACTTCTTCGAGGGATACAATTCTGTTCCTACGAATTGGGAAAAAGTAGCCACAAAAGTACCTAGTACAGCACGTAGCGAAAACTATAGCTGGATCGGTTCGATCCCTCGTATGCGTAAGATGAACGGCGAAAGAATCCCTAAAAAGCTTCTAGAGCATACTTACACTATTACTAACGAGGAGTACGAAGCTTCTATCGAGGTTAAGCACGCAGATATTAAAGACGATCAGACCGGCCAGTATGGTATACAGGCTAAGTCTATCGGCGAATCTGCTAAGGCATTCCCTGACGAATTAGTTTTCGAAACGCTACTACCTAACGGTGGAAGCGAACTTTGTTACGACGGTCAATACTTCTTCGATACGGATCACCCTATCGGCGAAACTGGAAGTACTCAGTCTAATAAAGGTACTACCGCTTTAGCGGCAGACGGCGTTCAGTTTAACGTCGCTCGTACGGCTCTACGTCGTATGAAAGATGACTTCGGTCGTCCTACCATTAACCGTAATATGGACTTGCTATTAGTCGTACCTCCTGAATTGGAAAACGTCGCAGAGCAACTTCTAAATGCGGAGCGTACTAGTTCCGGAGCTACTAATACCTATAAGGGTACAGCTCAGATTCTAGTAGTCGATTGGCTAACAGACGCTAATAACTGGTACTTGCTAAACACAAGTGGAGTTATTAAGCCGTTCGTAGTCCAAGAACGTGAATTTATTCCGTTCGAAGCGTTAGAGGAGGGTTCAGAGCCTAACTTTATGCGTAAGAAGAACTACTACGGTACGTACTGGAGAGGTAACGCCGGATACGGTCTTTACCAAAAAGCCTTCGGTGCTATAGTAGCCTAGCCGTAATAGTGGCTAAGTAGGAGGCTTCGGTCTCCTACTACTACTCAAACCTAAATAATTTAATATATAAGGAAGACCAAAATTATGGCGAAGACAATAGAATACGAAGTAGAATTACTAAGCATACCGGCTAGCGGAGCTAAGAAAACGATGTACCGCAACGGCGTACAGTTCGAAGTTAAAGTACCTCAAGTTCTCGAACTGACTAAAGAGGAGAGGGAGATTTTCGAAGATGATAAGCGATTCTCAATTAGCGAGGCGACAGAGTCTACAGGAGACGAGGACTCGAGCGTCGAGACTAACGATAGCGAAGAAGACGCACCAGTTAGCGACTCCGACAGCTCCGAAGAAGACGATAGCTCAGAAGATCAAGATAACGAAGATTCTTCTAGCGACGAAGAAGAAGCGTCTAGCGACGAAGCTCCGGAAGACGGATCTAGCGAAGAAGCTAGTCCTACGACGGAAGAAGCTCCGGTCGTTACTGTAGATAAATTAGTAAAAGATAACTCTCGAGATCAGATTAACGCTCTAGCTAAAGAAGCTAAAGTCGAGAATCCGGAAGCTCTCGAGACTAAAAGAGAAGTAGCCGAAGCGATAGTTAAAGCTACCTCTTAACCTTAAAGGGGTAAAATATAATGGCGTTAGCAACCGACAAAGATTACGCAAGTTACCAAGATATTAGAGAAGACGCAGGACAACAGGCGGTCTCTAAGCTCGAGGCTCTAACCGGCGAAGTCGACGGTTCTAACGCTATTTTTTACGCTAAAAGGACTTATATCGTCGATAGAAACTACGACGACGCTCTAGCCGTAGGTACGGCTTCCGGAGACGTTCTAGTTTATGATGATGATATAGCCGTAGTAGTATCTGCCGTAGATCCGATAACCGGAGGTATTACTTTAGACTCCGCTCCGGCTTCTAGCTCCGTAATGCTCGCTACGTACGCTCATTCCGCTATTAGCGACGTTCTAGTCGATAAACGACGTAAAGAGGCTATAGCGTGGGCTCAACGTAAGCTTAAAGGGATTCTAGACTATACGATATGGCTTACTACGGAAGTTCCGGAAGAATTAAAGACCTTTACTCGACTCTATACCGCCGGTCTTATTCTTATCCGAGATCAAGGATTAAACGCCGATACCGACGAAACCTCTAAAGACGGCTATAAAAAGCTATCCTCCGCTAAGAAGATCCTAATGGACTTTATCGAAGAAGTCGCCGGATCTGCCGGATCTACTAATCGAGTAAGTACTTCTACTAAAAGCGACGGTAATCTATTCCCTCGTAACTCTAACTTATCGGACTATAACGAAAGCGTTAATTCTACCGATAGCTTTATGAGAGGGTAAAATGATCGAATTATCCGTTAAACTAGAGGGAGAACAACAGCTCTCTAGACGACTTCTAAAGATCCCGAACGATATAGGAGACTTTAAGCGTCCGCTATTCCGGATCGGAGCGGAAGTTCGAGGAGCTATCGATACTAACTTTAGCTCTAGAGGAGCACTATTCGGAGAGCGTTGGAAGCCTCGTAAGGATACGAAACCGCACCCGATACTAGAGAAGACTACTTCTATGCGTCGAAACTTTAAACAGAAGCTTGGTCCGGACTATCTAGAGATCTTTAACCCGACTCCGTACTTTAAATACCACCAGTCGAATAAGCCTCGTAAGAAGCTACCTCGTCGAGTAATGATGAAATTAGACCGAGATCGTAAGATCTTTATACAAAAGACTTTTCAGCAACACGTATTAGACGCTATGAGAGGTAAATAGTTTACGTTTAAGTTCCAAAAGTATATACTCTAGGTATGGAAAATACTCGAAAGTTCTACTCAAAAATTAACTTTAAAAACTGTTGGGATTGGTTAGACTCTAAAGGTAGTAGTGGTTACGGCAGATTCTATATAGGCGGAGACTTTTATCTAGCTCACAGATACTCATATATACTATTTAAAGGAGATATACCCGACGGTCTAGTTATCGACCACCTCTGTAAAAATAAGATCTGCGTTAATCCTAATCATCTAGAAGTCGTTACTAGCGGAGAGAATACTCGTAGAGGTGAAGCTGGCAAAGCGAGAGGAGAGCAGTTTAAATCTAGACGTTCCTGTCCTCAGAGCCATAACTATACCGAGGAGAATACTATTATTAGAAAAAACGGCGGACGATCCTGCCGAGAGTGTCAGAGAAAAAGAAGTCGAGAATATCAAAGACGTAAAAGGAATGGTAGAATAGAATTATGAGTTTAGCCGAATATAAAGATCCGATTATAACCGCTTTAATAGAGAAGCTAGAAGCCGATGGACCGCCGGAGCTAGTCGGACATTATATCTACGGAGATACCCTCGCTCCGAATAAGAGCGATCTTCCGGTAGTCGCTATAGCTCGAGACGGTACGATCGTACAGTCCGACGGCACAATGCAAGATCGACAGACTCACTCGTTCGTAATGTCGGTTATCTACGACTGGACTAAAGATCTCGATCAGTCCTACGACCTCGTTAGAGGATCGACCGCTCTCTACCGGTTATTCCAAGAGATGAACGCCGACTATAGCGTTAAGCCTAAGACTATTATCTACGCTCTCCGTAAGAGTCAGAAGCTAGATACTAACTTATATATCTCGATTAACGATAACGGCTTACAAGTCGACTACGGTATCGGAGTAGAAAAACGAGGTACTAATATCTTCTCCGTAGAGGGGATCGTTAGGTTTAACGTAGAAAGTACGCAACAGAAGCCGAATCTATATTAAATCGGCGAAATATAGTATCATTAAAGCAAGGAGTAAATTAAATGCCAGAATCTAAAAAACAATCCGAAACTAATACCGAGAAGCCTACCTCTGTTAAAGAGTCTAGTCTAAAAGTATTTAACTTTACTCGAGATAATTTTGTAGTTAAGGCTAAAAATCGCAAAGAAGCGGAGATAGCTCTAAAAGAACATCTTAAAGAATCTAAGGAGGAAAAGTAGTTATGGCAAAAATTATAGGACGTACCGGAGCTATCGGTATAGGAATCGAATCGACGCAAGGTACTAAAGTTGCCGCCGGTTATTGGGTTCCAGTACAAGGCTACAGCCTCGACGATAAAGTCGAATACGTAAAGAACGACTCCGCTATGGGGCATATCGCAGAGTTTAACGCCGCAAGTATTACTAAACTATGGGGAGAGGGAGACTTCTCCGGTAAGATCTTCTTAGATAGCGTAGGAGCTGAACTCGTCGCTCTATTCGGTCAATCGCCTACTTCCGTACAGAGAGCAGTTACCGGCGTATACGATCATACTTACGCTCTACTTAACTCGAACGATCATAAATCTTTAACTATCGCTTACGAAGACGCTATCCAAGAAGTTAGCTTCCCTTTTGCGATGATAAATACTTGGTCTCTAGAAGTAGCCGTAGACGACTACGTTAAGAGAACTATTAGCGTAATGACTAAGAAAAGCGAATCCGCTACTCACGCTCCTAGCTTTACCGACGAAGTAGAGTTTATACCTAGTCAGATTACATTTAAAATGGCGTCTGCTCAGTCCGGACTAGCCGGAGCTAGCGGTATTAACGTAACTAGCTTTAATATGGAAGTTAATAAGAACGCCGAGAGCCAGTTCGTACTAGGATCTAACGAGCCGGAAGATATTATAAATAAGCAGATCGCCGTAACCGGTTCGATCGAGCTTTACTTCGAAGACGAAACGCAACGAGCGTACGTATTCGGTAATACGCACCGAGCTATTAGAATCGATATGACAGATCCCGATACCGATCTAGGTACGAGCCATAATCCGCAACTTTACTTCGATCTTAACGAAGTAGTATTCGAGGAGTTCGAACGAGGTTGGGATTCTAACGATCCTCTACGACAGACTCTTAGCTTCGAAGCTCTCTATAACCTAACCGACGGAGCGTTAATAACCGCTCGCTTGACTAACACCGAGGCTAGCTACTAGAATAGAGATAGTAATTTAAATAATTAGGAGACCAGATAAATGGAAGATCGAGAGACGTTCGAAACTATAACACCGGTAAAAAAGCACGTAGTAATTCTACGATCGTGGATTACCGGACGAGAATCGCAGAAGATCGACGGAGCAATGTTTAAGGGAGTAGGTACTACCGGCGACGGTAAGAAGCTAGCTCCTAAATTAAGTGCTTCTATGTTAGCCGATCAAGAGAACGCTTCTATAGAGGCTATCGTAGTCTCCGTAGACGGTAAGAATAACGATCTCGTTAATACCGTTCTTAATATGCGTAAACCCGACTACGACCACGTTCTACAGCAGTTAGATAAGGTAGTAAACGGAGATATTCCCGAAAAAAAAGAGAACAGCTCAGAGACGAGTACTACAAAATCCTCGACCGAGGACAAGGTAGAATCAGCGACGGACGATTCCAAATAGTCCTAATCTGTTCGTTAATGGGCTGGACGTACCAACAGTATGCGTCGCAACCTAATTGGTTCGTTACTCTATTAAAGATAAAATACGAGACGGAAGCCGACTACGAAAAAGCTAGCTCGTCTAAGTCTTAGAAAGTGGTATCATTAGAGTATGACAGACGAAGCTAAACTAAAAATACTAATCGAGGCTCATAACAAAGCGAATAAAGCGTTCGAAGAAGTTAATAGCCAAGTATCTAAGACCGAAAAACGGTTCGAGGGTATGGGAGCGAAGCTCGATAAAGTAGCCGGTAAGATGAAAGACGTAGGCTCTAAGATGTCTACTCGCTTAACTTTACCTATTTTAGCCGGTGCCGGACTCGCTATTAAGGCGTTCTCCGATCTCGACGAAACTATAAATAAGGTAGACGTATCGTTCGGACAAAACGCCGACGAGGTTAAGAAGTGGTCGGAGGGATCTATTACCTCTATGGGATTAGCCCAACAGTCGGCTCTAGACGCTGCCGCTTTATTCGGCGATATGGGTACTGGAATGGGGCAGACTACCGACGAAGCTTCTAAGATGTCTCGTAACCTAGTACAACTCGGAGCGGATCTATCGTCCTTTAAGAATATCGGGATCGAGCAGTCGCAGACCGCTCTTACGGCTATATATACCGGAGAGACGGAATCGCTTAAACGTCTCGGTATCGTAATGACTCAGACTAACCTAGAGGAGTACGCTCGTAAAGAGGGTATTACTAAAACTATCGCCGAAATGTCGCAAGCCGAAAAGGTACAGCTTCGTTACGGCTTCGTAATGGATTCTACGACGAACGCTCAAGGCGACTTTATGCGTACCTCCGACGGTATAGCTAACCAAACTAGAATGACAGGAGAGCGAGTTAAACAGTTATCCGCCGACTTCGGAGAGAAACTAGCTCCGGCATTTATAAAGCTCTTAGACGTAGGCTCTAAGGTTCTAGACTGGTTTACTAGCCTATCCGACGGACAGATGAAAGCTATTTTAATCGTAGGCGGTATAGTTGCGGCTATTGGACCACTCTTAATGATAATAGGAAACCTTATTACCGTAATCCGAGGTCTAAGTATGGCCTTTGCGTTCCTCGGAGCGAATCCGGTCGTCCTAGCGGTTATCGCCGTAATCCTCCTTATAGCCGGTCTAGCGTTCTTAATTATAAAGAATTGGGATAAGATTAAGACTTTCTTTAAAGGTCTATGGGAGGGTATCCAGAGCGGAGTTACTAAGGCGTTCGATAAGATCTCCGGAGCGTTTAGTACGGCTCTCGACTTTATTAAACGTAACTGGAAGCTTCTAATAACTATAATGCTTGGTCCTATCGGAGCGTTAGTCGCTCTCGTCGTTACGCATTGGGATACGATAAAGAATACGGCGATCGCTACCTTTAACGTAATTAAGGAAGTAATAACTACCGTATTTAACGTAATTAAAACGATCGTAATCGTCTCTATAGCGATAATGCTTCTACCGATCCTCTTATTCGCTAAATTAGTAATGATTCACTGGGAGACCATTAAAACGGTCGCTATAGCCGTATTTACCGCTATTAGTAATACCGTCGTAACCGTCTTTAACTTTATCGCCGGAGTAGTAGTAGCCGTCTTTAACGTAATAAAGATACCGATCTTACTCTACTGGAAGTACATAGTCTTTATCTTTACGACGATAAAAGACTTCTTAGCTATGGTCTTCGGAGTAATCGGCGGTATAGCCTCTAAGGTATGGGAGGGCATTAAAGCCGGAGCTTCCGCCGTATGGGGAGTTATCCGTAACGTCTTCGGCGGTATTAAGAATACGATCGTCTCGGTATTTACTTCGGCTAAGAATACGGTAATGAACGTTTGGAATAGCGTTAAGAGCTTCTTCTCCGGCTTCGGTTCTTCTATTAGCGGAGGATTAAGTACCGTCGGTAGTATCATCTCTAAGCCGTTTACTACGGCGTTCGACGGTATAAAGAATCTCTGGAATAGTACCGTAGGTAAGCTATCCTTTAAAGCTCCGGATTGGGTTCCTGGTATCGGCGGTAAGGGTTGGTCTATGCCGACTCTCTATAAGGGTGCTCGTAACTTCGGCGGTGGTCCGGCGGTTGTAGGAGATATTAACGGTCGAGGTGGAGAGATCGTCTCTCTACCTAGAGGATCGGACGTATTCTCTAACCGAGAGTCTAAGAATATCCTTAGAAGCCTAGCGGACGGTTCAGCCGGAGGCGGTAGCGGAATGACGTTTAATAACTACGGAGAGATCCGTAACGAGACGGCGGAGGCTTCTAATGCGTTCTGGGATAGATTTAATAGAATGAGCGAACTAGCACAGCAAGGAGTACCGACTAATGGCTAAACGAGGATTTACTATAGACGGACTAGATCTACAGGACGGCTATTTTAGCGTCGTCGATACGGATATATTCTCCGCTCCTCCTAAAGATATAGACTTAATCGAGTTAGCTCGTAAAGACGGAGCTAAAGCCGTATTCGAACGATTCGGATCGAAGCCTATTAACTTTACCGGCTATATCCAAGCTCCTACCTCGGAGCTATACGACGGAGCGGAAGATCAGCTTAAAGCGTTCGCTATACGTAGAGGTCTTACTTTAAAGGGAGATTATAGAGGTACTACTCGAGTCTGGACGGTTAACGTAAAGAATATCGGGATCACTAAGCGTAATACCGACGTATCGAGATCCGTCTATAGCCTTAACCTAGTCGCTCCTAATCCGTTCGGTAAAGACGAGACCGAAACTACTCTAGTAGACGAGAGCGGTATTACTTCCGCTACTAATATACCGGTCGTCGGAGGCGGTTCTTACTTCGCTCAACCTCTAATAATTATTACTATTAACTCGGTTAATCCGGACGACTCTAACGTAACTCTATCGATAGGTAACGCTTCCGAGAATACGTATATGGACGTAACCGATATTCTAGTAGCCGGAGATATTATTACGATAGATAGTTTTAACGAGATTATTTATAAAAATAGTGAGATAATAGAGGGAGACGGAATCTTCCCGATATGGTCTCCTACCGGTGGTACGTTCGAGTTTAGCTTCGACGCCACTACTATCGACGTAGATATATTAGCGACTTACTATAAAAGGTGGTTATAGAATTATGATAGCTGTAAAATCAACTTATCTAAAACAAGAAGTAGTTAAAGCTGTACTCGGAGAAGCGACGTTCCCGAGTATCTCTAACGTATACCTAGCTCTTTACGCCGGTAACGTAACGGTCGACGACGATACTTCTAAAGAAGTCTCCGGAGGATCTTACGCTAGACAACAACTAAGCTTCGCTAACGCTAGCGGAGGATCTAAGACTTCCGATACCGCCGAGACGTTCTCTAGTATGCCGGCGGTTACGGTTACTCATTGGGGTATTAGAGACGCTTCTAGCGGAGGTAATCTACTTTACTTCGGTGCGTTCGATCTGCCTATCGAATTAAACGCTACCGACGATCTACCTATAGCGTCGGGAGATATAGTAATCGGAGAGGTCTAGTATGGAGTTTACTACCGATTGGCTACGACCTACGAGAGTAGCTCAAGACGATAGCGTCGGTACTACGGCGTGGGTAGAGACCGAAGATCTCTTTACTGTATCCGGCTTTAATTCTACTTTTAGCTTCTTTAACGCCGGATCGGAGACGGCTTACTTATCTAACGCTCATCTGGTCTTTAACGACGTTATTCAGACTTCTAATAACGAAGCTACCGGTACGGATACTTCTCCGTTCGCTATTCAAGGCGGAGTAGCCGATCTATGGGGAGAAGCTTCTATAGCCGGTTCGCAAGTTAACGGAGAGAAGTTCGGTATAGCGATCGCTACCGGTACGTACGATTCTCCTACTTACGAGGGAGTAGAATCTTATTATTTAATCGTATCCGGCTTTACCGGTCTCTACAATATTCCGGATAACGCCGTAATCGACGGTATCGAGGTAGAACTCGACGGAGGTATGGAATCTACCGGAGGCGGTACGCAGACTTATAAGCTCGATACTATTCGAGTCCGCTTAACCTATACGTGGGATATAGAGATCGACGGCGGAGCTAGCTCTTACGGCGGTATATTTATCGATCCACCTAACCGAAAAGCTCCGCAGAAAAGATTTAGATTTAAAGTTCGATCGTCTTCCGGCGATTATTTAGGTAACTGGAAAGATCCGGCGGTAATTCCTACTTATAAGCAAGATATAAATAATCTTATCGGATCTATGCCTTTAAGCTTCGCTCGTAACGATCTAACTTACGAATCTTCGGTAGATACTCTATTAAACGAAGACGATAGCGTACTAACCGACGAGAGCGATTCTCCGTTCTTAATACCTACTAGCTCGATCGCTTCTCTCGGAGACGGTACTAATCTCGATACTAACTTAAACGTCGACGTAGACTCGGTATACGGACAGTTCGAGCCTTTATTAAACGAAGACGATACTCCGATCCTTAACGAAGACGGCTCGATGTTCCTAGTAGAAGACGGCCACCCTCTCGGACGTACGATCTTCCGAGGCTATATCCCTCGTTGGGAGCTACCTCTAGACGGAGGCGGTATTACTTCGGAGATCCGTTCCTATTCTCAAGATCTAGTTAACGAGCCTCTTACTACCGTCGATACGGTTTACGTAAATAACGGTACTACTACGAGCGACTTCTACGGTATAAACGGCGGTGGTCCTACGGATTATACGGCTCTATACCAGACCTTTAGTATTGCCGCCGAAAAGACGTTTTCTAAAGTAAGGCTTTATCCGTTCGCCGGTTGGTATATGGATATAGAGTTCGACGTTCTAGTCTATAGCGGTACTCCGGCTTCTCCTGGTACGCTCCTAGGACGAGGTAGCGGTACGGTTAACCGGAATACACCCGTAGAGTATCTAGACGTAGCGTTCGAAGCTCCTGTAACGCTTCCGGTCGCCTCGTATTATTACCAGTTTACGACGAACTACGCTAAGACCGGCGGTAACGCTACTTATCCGCTTAACTTCTATAAGTCTTCCGCTTACGCCGGAGGATCGGCTTACTACTATACTAACGATACCGGACTACAAGCCTCGGGAGATATAGCGTTCCAGTTATTCGAAGCCGGAGAAGATACTACCGTACCGTTTAATAGCTACGATCCGAGCGATATTCTTAGGGAGATCGTCGACTTCGCTCAAGGTAAGGGTTATCCGATAAACTACGACGCAGAATCTATTATCGATACTTCTACGACCGTATCCTATACGTTTAGGGCTCAGACTATAAAAGAGGCGATCGAAAAAGTCTTAGAACTCTGTCCGTCTAACTGGTACTTCTATTACGACTTCGGTACGGATACGATCTACCTTAGAGAAAAATCCTCTACTCCGGATCGTTGGCTTCGTAAAGGACAGACCGTAGTAGACGGTAAGATCGTTAAAACTATCGAGCAAGTAGTAAACGACGTACCTTTCGTCGGAGGCGGAGATCCGGCTCTATATGTTAGAGAGACAGACTTTACTAACGTCGGATCGACTACTCGTAAAGGTCTAAAAAGACTATCGGATAACCGAGTAACCGATACCGATACGGCTTCGATTCTAGCGAACGCCGAGATCGGCAACTTTAAAGATCCGCTCTACGCCGGAGACGTTACTATTACGCCGGACGGTACGTTCTACCTAGAAGACGTAAAAGTCGGAGAGGTCTACGGATTTATAGGCTTCGGCTCTCTCGTAGACGCTGTAGTAGTACAGTCGGTCTCTAAAGACTATGGTCCGGATATAATGCCGTTAACTCTTACGTATAATTTACCTAGAGTTAATAAACGAGTCGAAGATATTAAGAGGAATCTAGATACGCTCGAAACTACGAACGTACCGGATACGCCAAGTTAATGTATACTAATAAATAAGGAGAATTATAAAATGGGTAGAATATCATCACTAACCGAACTAACACAGCTAGCGAGCGACGACTATCTTATAGTTTTAGACACTTCCGCTAATATAGCTAAAAAGGTTACAATCGCTAACGCTCTCGGAATACCCGAATACGGCTGGACTGCCGCCGGAGAGACTTGGACTTACGCTTCGGCTACTACTATTACCGTACCGTCCGACGCTACTACTAAGTATTCCGCCGGTATGCTAATTAAACTTACTCAATCTACAGGTGGTACTAAATACTACGCAATATCCGCAGTAGCTACGACGGTACTTACTTTATTCGCTTTAGACGATTCTACTTTAGAAAATGAAGCTATAACAACTCCTTTTTATAGTAGCGGTATGTCTCCTTTCGGTGCTCCGACTGCTACGGTTACTCCGGCTAAAATAAACAATCCGTATTATTTTAAGGCACACTCAGTAACCGGCTCATTTACTTCTGGTGTATATAAAGCTCATATATACGAAGTAGAAGATCACGATCCGAGTAGTAGCTATAATCCGGCAAATGGTAGATTCACAGCACCAGTCGACGGAGTTTACTTCTTCTCGGCTAGTATCTATTCAGGGTTATCAGCTCCAGTGGCCACATTTGCGATAAACGGAGTTAATGACGCTTCGGTAGATACCATAATGATGAAAGTCGGCGGTCAGGCGGAGATAAACGGTTATCTAGTCTTAGAAGCCGGAGACTACGTACAGGGTTGGTTCAGATTTAGCTCTACCGGTTCTGTTATTGCAGACGCTAGAGGTAGCTTCTTTATGGGGCATTTAGTAACTCAGCTCTAAGATTTAGTTAATAAAAGTGATAACATAGAGGTATGCTAGTCGACAACATTACAGGTACTAACTTCTTTATCGGCTTAGTCGTCGGTCTATCTTTCGGTTTTATTATCGGATTTATCGTCGCTCTAAGAAGTAAGAAGCCGGAGAATAACGTCTCCGCTATACAACTACTATCGATCGTGGCCTTATTCGGCTATATTCTCGTTAGCTTCGCTTTCGATAAAGAGGTCTCTTGGGTAATCGCCGTCTCTATCTTAGCTACCGGTTACGGTGCTAGAGGCGGAGCGATTATAGAGAAGATCCTAGAAAAAAGAATAAAATAATATGAACATTTATCTACTAGACTTTATTAAAAAAAATCAACTAAATCGATTCTTCGTAGGATTTATAGCGGTATTTATACTTCTAACCGTAGCCGGTCTTATATTCTTATATCCGTTACGAGCTATTTATTACGGAGTATTCGACGGCGATTACTTCTTAAACGTACGATCCGCCGTAGCCG
>Ga0306866_1000106_pt1 | contig 33825 bp, 50 predicted proteins | sample AntRauTorckE5432_FD_190450 | JGI IMG/M metagenome (GOLD analysis project Ga0306866, IMG submission 190450) | Saline lake microbial communities from Rauer Islands, Antarctica - Metagenome Torckler E5 #432 (v2) (version 2) | ecosystem: Environmental > Aquatic > Non-marine Saline and Alkaline >...
TCAGGCCGACGCGCTCTTTTTCGAGCGCAATTTCTTTTTGCAAACCATCCAGCGCTGCATCGCGAAAACCGGGAGTTGACTGCATGGCAGATTTAAATTCGGGGCTAGACCTTATTTCAGCCTCACGTCGCGCCCCCGCTACTTCTTGCGAGCTTCCGCCACCAGACAAGGCGTCAACTTCTGCGCGCAATCCGGCTATGCCAGAACCACGCCCAAGATTGGCGACAAAGGCCTGAGCTTCGCTGGCCGCCCGGCCCATTTCATTGGCGAGGCCACTGGCCGCGCCAGATGCGGTGTTTAAGTTCCGATCCACATCCACGGTGTTTTTGTTCAAGTCAACAGTCGCGCCAGTCGCTTCCTTTAGCAACACCTCTAGCAGTTTGATTTTCTCCTGCGCAGCGTCATACTCCGGCCCGACCCCTCCAGCAGCATCAAGCATGGCCTGCTGTTCAGCCACAGCGGCACGCAGTTCAGAGGCGATCACTTCCACTTGCGCAGCGGCATAGCTTGCGTCGGCTCCAAATTTCTCGATGGATTCAAATTCTTTGGCGACATCAGTAGCGTCGATCAAGTCTTTGCGCGCATCATCAATCGTCTCTTGAAGAGAAAGGTAAGCATCCGTCTGCTTTTCTAGTTCAATGTTCGCAAGGCGGTCGGATTCAATGCCAGCAAGTGTGGCCTTTGCATATGCCAGCTTCGCGCCCAATATATCAACGGACACATTGCCCAGATCCATGAGACGCTCAGTAAGCTGCAACGCCTGACGCGCCTCTTGGTTCATGGCGTCCGCTGCATTAAGAACTGCCTGCTCCACCGGGTCATGCGCGGTAAAAAAGTCGGAAACTGAAGCTGTCAGCGAGCTAAGCTCCCGAGCAAAGGCTGTGACAATTTTCAGTGCTGTCCGAAGCACCGCCGTCAAGCCAGCCTCGCCTATAGCAATTGCCAAACCTGACAAAGCAGATGCGGCGGCCAAGGCATCGCCACCCAAGTTGTCGCGGAAAATAGCTGCGCCCTCAGCGGCAGCGCCGCTGGCCGCCGCAATGGCCTCGCTGAACGTATCAACCTTATCCCCGGCGTCGATTAGAACAAGCGCGCCAGAAGCTGCCTCGCGCCCAAATATCTGCATCGCGTCGGCGGTGCTTACGCCTGCATCGCCTAGAGCCTCCATAGCTTTAGAGAGCCCAACAGTCTCGGGGTTTACATCAGCGGCGGTCAGTCCGTACGCAGCGAGCGCGTCCTTGGCCTGCGTAGTCGGCCCGGCTAGCGATGCCAGCACTCCGCGTAGGGCAGTACCGGCCCGCTCGCCTTGAATACCAGCGTCAGCCATGATGCCGATAGCTGATGCTGTATCCTCTAAGCTGATGCCCATTGCAGCTGAGATCGGAGCAACCGTTGCCATTGCGCCGCCAAGCTGTCCCACGCTTGTGTTTGCGCGAGTAGATGTTGCCGCCAAAACATCGGCAACCCGAGCGGCCTCACCAGCCTCTATACCGAACCCTGACATGATGTTGGATGCAATGTCAGCCGCAGACCCGAGGTCCATTGATGCCACTGTGGCGAGGTCCAGCACCGCAGGAATTGCGGCCATGCTTTCCGCAGCATTGAACCCAGCCATGCCCAGAAACTTAAGGCCATCTGCGGCCTGAGAAGCGCTAAATTCTGTCGTGCCTCCGAGGTCTTTGGCAACGTCGCGCAGTGCTTCCAGCTCGGAAGCGGTGGCACGCGTGATCGCCGCGACCTGAGACATCGAAGATTCAAATTCACGTATTACGCGGACGGCAGCCCCAAGGGAAGCCACTGCCCCCACTGCCGCCGTTGCAGCCGCAGCCATTCCAGCAAACGCCAGTTTTGAAGACTTGCCCAGCCGCGTTGCCGCGCCCTCAGCGCTGCGTCCCTCCTTGCCGAATTTGTCTAGGTCTTTGGTGGCAGTCCGCGCTTGGCTGCTGTCGATTTTTAACGCAAGTTCGGCGATATCGGTCATGTGCGCGTCCTTCTGTCTAGGCTATTCGCCCGTTATCACCTTGAGCGCCTTCGTCGTCTGCGCGTCGAATATCTCAAGGTCACGCTTGGATTTGGGCCAATCCCACGGCGCATCCGTGCTGCGATTATTAGACCGCCCGTATTCGGCCACATAGGCGTTTGAAGCTATGAGGGCCGCGTCCACTTCATACGGCGACATGAGACCGCAGGTTGCGGCGACAAAGTCCATGATCTGCCCGGCGCTAATGCCCTGCCTGCCGCCCATTTCCATCGGGGCGCAAAAGCCAACGCGCTGTAGGATATATGCCGCGTCGTGAAGGCCACTTCGATCGGGCAGGATATGGGGCGCGTTGTCCAGCTGCGCCCAACGCACGGGAGCCTTTTCAGAGTCCGCGCATTGCAGCCAAGCAAGTTGACGCGCCCACAATATCAGGCGGTCTTTGTCGCCTTGGTCTTTTTTCCCACTGCGGTGATCTCCAGATCAACTGATGTGCGCAGATGCTCAAGCGCGGCAAAAAGGGCTGTGCAGCTTTCAAGGCTGAACACAACCGGCTTGCCATTGTCTTTCAGGTTCCAGCTGTCGCAGCAGCGCGCCAGCAGTTCGGCTGTGCGCCCATCCCCCTTGAGGATTTCCGCGTCAAGCTCGTCCTCGGTCATATCGCTGTCAGCTTCTGCATCGGCCTTGTCTGCCCGCGTCGATTTAATCTGCATCTTGCGCACAGCCTTCTTGAACCGCGTGCCGTTGTACGGGTGCATTGTCAGCTCAAGCTGGCCATCGCTGCCGTCTTTGAAGCCAAATGGCTTGCAGAGAAATGACTCAAGGCTTTCGTCGATTACTGCGGGCTGGCCGGTCAGTTTTGCAAAGTCCGTCATGTGATAAATTCCTGTGGTTTTGGTTAAAAGGCCGCATTGGTTAACCACGCCAATGCGGCCCTATCCGTCAAACGCCAGGAGGAAAGAAACCAGCGCGTCGGGATGCTTACGCAGCGACCTTGATGTGCTTGCGATAGAACTCAGCCGCGATGGTGGCCATCAGCACGCTGCCGATTGCCGCGATTGGCGTGTAAGACGTGATGATTGCGAGGCGGTAGTAGACATCGCCATTTGCAAGCGTGAACTCCAAAGCTACTTTTTTGGTAGCATCCGAAGTGGCGTCCGCCGCCGTTTCAAGGGCAACTTGGCCCGTGTCAGCGCCGTCATAACCAAACATCAGTTCGCCAGCGCCAGCGCGTAGCATGTCAACGATTTTCGTCTCTTCGCCTGTAGAAATGTCGTCAAAGCTGGCAGTATCGAAAACACCCGTCATAGAGGGCGGACCAGATAGCTTACCGCAAGCAATGTAGGTCATTCCGGGAAAACCTGTTGATGCGTCGTCGTCGTGAGTTGTGGGCAGGGTGGCAGAAACGCCAACCGTGATGCCGACAGATGATTGCAAAGCCATGAGAGGCTCCTTCACTGATTGGGATGATCCCGGCCTAACCCCGCTCAGGGAAGCGACCCGCCGGGAAGGCCGCTATTCTTGGGCGCGCTGGATGCCGTCTTTGAAGCCGACCTGGATCTCGCCGTTTATTTCTGTGATGTGTGCAACCGTGCCGCTGAAGTTCTTGCCGCCAGTTGTCTGAAACTTGATCTTTGTGCCAACCTCGGGGGCCTCGCCCTCGGTGAATAAGCATGGCCCAGTCAGGATGCCGACCTTTGCGGGCTTCACGTATCCGGTGATTGGCGCGTAACTATTTTGGGCCGCCAGAGAGGGTGTTTTTTTCTTGGTCATGTCGGGGTTCCTTAGCTGTTGAGTGCCGAGTAGCGGATCGTCAGGGGAACGCGCCAATCTCGGTCATCAAGGAACCCGCTAGCGATATTGGCGGGCTGTTCAATTGTGATAAGCCCGCCGGTAATTGGAATGGTCAGCGCCTGCGGAAACAGAGCTGAGACGGCATCGGCATAGTCATTGGCTGCATCGTCGCCGTCGCCAAACTCGACCACCACCACGACGGCCATCACCCCCGTTTCCTGGATCACATCAGCCGACAGCATCGGGCCGGTGCGGGTCTGCGAGGGGAATAAAACCTCAAAATATGGGCGGGCCATTGCGCCTTGCGGCTCATATGCAGGCCAAGTGCCGAGCAGGCCCGTGCCACCCGCCGCAAGTCGCCCCGTGAGTGCGTTGTTTATGTCGCTGCGCTTCATCCCAGTTCCGCCCTTGCTTTTCTGACGGCGCCCTTGACGTAGCCCTGCCAACCCGCTGCCGCGACATCGATCCAGTACGTGCCGGGCACGCCGTTTGCGCCGTAGTGGACCGCCTCGGCGTATTCAGCGCCGCTGCCCTTGCCACCCCATGCAAACCTTGCCGTGTCGCCTGCCGTCATTTGCCCTGCGACAAAGGCGAAGCTGGTCGCGCCAGAGATTGCCGTGCTGCCGTTCAGGCTCGACTGTAGCGACGAAGCCAGGGCGTTTAAGTCGCGCGGGATCGTGCCTTTGACCCGACTGCCACCGCGATTGATGCCCGGCACGATTTTGATGTCAGCCACCAAGTCATTTGTGGCTTGCGAAACTACCGCGTCCATAACCTTTTCGGTCTTAGTGACCCACTTGGGAAGGTCAGCGAAACTGTACGTGGTCACATCAGCGCCCTTGTTTGCGCCAGTTCTTCCGGCGTCAGGCGCTCGGCCAAGCCCTTGATAAAGTCAACGCGAGGCCTCACCACACAGCGGCAATTCACCACCTCAGACGCGGGCGCGGACTGATCGCCAGGATACATCATTGCGAAGCCGCCAATATCAAACGCCTCGCCTTGCTGGCGTATCTGCCCATCTGCTGCGCGGTGACTGTCGCGCGTTGCGCTGTCGCCAGCGGAATCCCATTCTCGTGTGATGGCCCCCGGCGCTATTTGCCCGCTGTCCTGCATTTGTTGCAATCCCTCAGCCTGTGCCGCGTGAAGGCTGCCGAGCAGTTCGGTTCGTGCGATTGTTTCGCCACGCAGCCTTTGCAGCCGCCCGGTGTAGCGCGCCGTGATCCGGGATATGTCTGCCGCAGATACCGGCTTGCCCGCTTTGATTGCCCGACGCACCAGACCGTCGAACCGCTTGTCGCGCAGCTTGCGGCTGAAGTATCCTGCATCCAGATTGCGCAGATCATCGGCCATGTTGCGAACAAACGCTGCCTTCTGGCTGTCCAACCCAACAATTCCGCCCGTGCGCACGCCGCCGGGGCCAACGCGGCCCACCAGATCCAGCGCCGCTGCCCGTGGTGACGTCCCTCGCGTGATGGCGTCCGTCAGTGCTTCGCGCACCGCTTCAACAGTGCTGGTGGTGATCTCTACGATCTTATCGCTCGAAAACTGGCGCAGGATTGCCTCGGCGCGAAGGTTGCGGCTGTCGAAGCGCCCTGTCACCTTGACGCCCTGCCGCGCGCCTGCCGCTTTGACAGCATCAATCGTGAAGTCGCCGCCCACGAGGTGCGCGGCCCTCAGCGCTTCATCCAGCGGCCTGAAATAGCTTGCCCCAAGCCCGATAGCGGCCAGTGCGGCCCCTACGTTGCCAGCGCGAATTGCGGCCTCTAGCGCGGCGATTTGCACGTCGCTGCGAATGTTGGCGAGGGCTTGGTCAAACGCCTTGCGAACGCTTGGTTCCAGTTCGTCCAGCAGGTCTAGGAGGGTTTTGCGACGTGCCATTTAAGCTACTCGCGCATCATGCAGAGCTGCAATGCCTCGTCGGCAGTAAACCCTGCGCGCATTGAAGCATCGTAATGAACCTTGCGAACCGTAGCGAATAGGTCAGCCCTGCGTACTTCATCGGGCATAGAGGCCTTAGCCGCTTGATATAAGGCGTCCATCTCTGCCGACGCGATGAGCTTGTTTCCTTCGTAGATCATGGGTTGGTTCCTTCCATGCGAAACGACCCCGCTTGCGGGGCCTGTGGGTTGAGTTGTCGTGTGGTTTATCGGGCGTTTTTCATGGCATAGAACGCGACCAGCCAAGCCATTGCCATCAGTGCGCCCTGCTCAAATGCCGCGCGCTCTAGGGCGGCGCAGGCCTCGGGGTAATCATCGTAGATGGTGCGTGTCACGCCCTTGCCCATATTTCATACATCAGATCAATGCCGCCCGGCTTAGGCGGTTGCACGCCGTATATCTGATAATCAAGGCCCTGAACACTAATTCTGTCTGATACCGCTGGAACCACAGCGCCAACCCCTGCCATGATTTTAATGTCGGTCGCCAAAATAGCCGTGCCTTCGCGTTCTTTGTTGCTGAAGGTGCCTAGAACAACATTGAAATTATGTGTGACTTCAGGGCCATATACAGGCTTGTTGTCTGGTCCGGTCTTGACGCCCTTGCGCTTGATAATGCCGATCGTGCCGACTTCCGCCAACGCAGCGTTTATATCTGTTGCGACGGCGTTCCAGTCTTCGCTCATACTTTATAGGCTCCGATGTAGGTCCGCATATATCGGCGCAACAGAGCATCAATGACTGTGCTGACCGGGGTCGCCGCCGCCGCACCTTGCAGTCCACTATCGCGCAACGTCCACTGGATCGCGTCAACTTTGGTCAACGCTTTTTGCTGATCTGGCGTAAATGTCTGCGACCAAAAGCCAGGCGTTGCTAGCTCAAGTGTTGCCGCTTCATACACGGCATCATCAACCCCGTCGCTTGTCGCACCATAGGGGGACATAAAGTAATTCACATAGCTGCGTGTGACGTGCCTTTGCCCGCGCACCAATGCCGACGCGCTGGCGGCATCATCCGCAACCGTATCGCCAGCGGCGGTGGCGTATGCAATCCATCCGGCGATAGTTGCGGTCATTATTTCGACTTCGGCGCTGGTCCGCCAGGCATCTGTGGCGCGTCCTCGTTTACGGCGCCCTCTGCAGGGTTGACGATCATTGCCTTCGCTTGATTTGGCTTGGCTTTGATGATGCGCGCCTTTCCGACCAAAGCGGCGGGCAGTGTGTCGCCAGTAATATCGATCACTTCACCAACACCAACTTCATTACCAGCGGCGTTAAAGACACCTTTTTCTGTAATTTCCGCTTTCATGGCTATTTCCTTTGCTTGGTTAATCTTAGTAAAGGGGCCAGCAATGCCAGCCCCTCAAGAAGATTAGGCAAGTGTCGAGTGCGCCACGCCGCAGTTGTCTTCTGCGTCGAACTTGATTTCAACAGCAGCGGCCATCATCACCGAAAAGTTGTAATCGTCCTCGGGGTTTGCGCGAAACTGCGCGCGGGTGGTCATTGGCATACTGTTCAGCACTTGAATGACCTCACGGCGCTTCACAACGGCAATGATCTCACCAGCGGCGATGCTGTCGGCAGGGATGACCTGGCCGAGGTTCGCAATTTCCAAAACACGTTGGGCGATTGTCTTGTCGCCGTTCGCTTTGAAGTCGGTTGAGTTGGCATAGAACCAATCATCAAAGTTGACGTAGAGCGTCGCAGGAACTTTGAAGTTCTTCGCGTGCAGCAGCTTGAGAGTTGCTACGACGTTTGCAACCCACTCGGCACCCGTGGCCGTGATAAGCGCCTGCGCAGTCGTGCGGGTGGAGCGCTTGGGGTGCGTGCGCAGTCCGTAAGATTGCTCCCCGTTAACTTCGATTCCGGCGTAGCCATTCAGAACAGCGCTTTCGGCCTTTTCGGCAATTTTGCGCTGGCTGTTGGCTCGACCTGCGGCGTCCAGATTGAACCCCTCAGTGCGAGCCGCCTCGACCTGCCGCCAGCCGTAGCTAAACGAGCTGTCAATGATCGGGATTGGCGTTCCGTGGTAGGCATAGACCGGCTGATCTGTGCGCGCCTTGGACCTGCCGTCAAGAGACACGTTGACATTGCCGCTGTCGCTGATCGTCTGGAAGTGGTGGACCAGCTTCCCGATTGCCATTGGCATCGAAAGCGTTGCCGCCAGATCATTGAACACGGGCTGCAGGTCACGCTGAATCTCAACCCCTTCGCGGTCCCATGCGCCCCAGACATCCTTGGGCAGCGGGGCGGCGTTGCCGACCATCGCATCACTGCCAATAGAAGCGGCAAGCGCCACCTGCGAGGCGTTCCAGTTGCGACGGTTCGCAAGAACCGCACGCTGTTGTTCACTTGTATACAATAGCATTGTTTGCGCTCCTTACGATGCGGCTGTGACGAAGTTGTTGGCGATGCGAACGTCGGCAAGGGTGCCTGCCGAATATGCGCCTGGCACGTCGTCGAAGGTTGCGAAAACCCGCTCCGATACGCCCGATGCGATGAGGCGGCCATCCGCGCCGATAGTCAGGTTCGCGCCTTTTGCGTACGTCGCATTGGCAAGGCGCACTTGGTAGATCTCACCGACGCGAGGGCGAAAAGCGACGCCCGTATCTTCATCGGCATACGCCGTTGCGACAGACTGCTCAAAGAAATTTCGGTTCGACAAAATGAGCAGATCGCCTTCAATGTCTGCCGCTGTTGCCATGGTGAATTCTGTGGCGCTCTCAGTCACCAATATCCCCGGAAGGTATGCCCCCGCGACTTTTTTGTCGGAAACAGATTCAGCTTCGGAATTAACCGGGCCGCGATAAATGACGTTGCCTGCCATAATTATGCCACCTTCATGTTTGTGTTGAGGTCCACGTCCGCGAACTCGTCAGCGGGCGCGTCACCAAGCGCGGCGTTGAGGTTTGTTGCAGTTCCCGGCTTGGCTTTTTCGGCCAGCTTACGGGCTGCGTTAATTGTCAGCTCACCGGCGGACTCAGCGTCAAGAATGTTGGCCTTGACGATTGCGGCAACATAGCCTGCAAGCTCGGCTTCATCCTTGGCCTTGGCGTTGGCTGTCATTTCGACCTGTGCGTCGATCAGCGGCTTCATTGCCTCTGCCATTGCGGTAATCAGGTCTTCTTTCGTCACTGCTGTTTCGGTCAGGGCGTTCACCTTGCCGGACAGCGCGTCGAACTGTTCCTTGTCCATGTTCAAATCCTTTTCATGGGGTTGTTGTGGTTCCCGCGCTGGCGAGAACGCCTCTAGTAGTGCGGTTTTCATTCGCTCAAGCATCGGCACACGTTCGCGCCGCTCCATCGCTCGGGCTAGGTGGTCAACCGCCCAATCCAATTCCCGATCGCTGTCTTCCAGCGTCGAGTTTATTACGTCGATATGCTCACCCTTGGCATTCACCATCATGCCAACGCCCTGATCTGGGGTGGCCGCGCCTTCCTCATTCAAGAGGATTGCGTCGTGGTCGAAATACATATTGCGGGCGATGTGTTCGTGGTCTTCCCCGTCCGGGCTGTCCAGGCTGCACAGAAGGCCCGTGGACGTGTGGACGGGCTTACCTGCGTTGATAGCCTCTATCACTGCCTTGCCGTTGGGGCTCTGGCTCGCGACCTCCACGTCGATAATCTTGTCGATCAGAACGCGGCCATTCTCGCGGCGCACGTTGATATTGTGCGCGCCGATGTAGGAAATGGCGAGTCCGTCCGGGTGAGAGGCCGATACAAAATCGCCGTTGACCCTTGGGTGTCCAAATGGGGCCAGCGTATCGTTTAGGGTCATAAACCCCTTTTCGATTTCGTCAGCCGGATATTTGATTTTGTTCATAATGATGCCGTCAGGAAGCGTTGCCGACGGAACAATGATAACGTCCCGCCCGTTGCGCTTTTCATGGCGGATAGCGGCCATGTTCGCCGCCGTGGTGACGTTTACGCGTACTTGCTTCATATCTCATCATCCTCAATTTGATCCGGGCCGTCGCCTTCGTGGCCCGTGACCATGCGGATTTCGCCGACGGTATAAACCGGCTCAGCGGCCATCTTGGCGTTAGTGTCCGCCATCTTGTTAGCCAGATCGGCCTTTTCGGACGCGGTGTTTTCGGTCAGGTCTGACCATTCGATATGCCAGTCGCGCTCGGGCAGAATGCCGAACTGCTCAAGTCGATTGATGAAAACGTGCAGTGTGGGAATGACGGTGCCAGATCGGCGTGCCATGTTTGTTTTCGACCAGGTGTTGTTGTCTTCGGTGCTGGCGCGTTCGCCCGTCTGCGATCCGACCAGAACCTTGGCGGGGATCGGGATGGATGCCGCAAATCCCATCAGCGAAACGGCGTGGAAATGTTCAGGAGACGGCAGGGTGACGGCAAGGGTGCTGACCTTCATCCCCTGCAATAGCATGGAGCTGTCAAAGCCCTTGTTAAATTCGTCCGCAGTCTCGCCAATCTTATCGGCGACCTCGGTTAGATCGACTCCCATTGAATCGGCCATTGCCTGCAACTGGGCTTCTTTATCAATTTCAAACGTCAGGCCGCGCTTGGCGTTTTTCCAAAATCCCTCGCCGCCAGCGCCACTGATTTTTTGCAGGTCGAGCAGATCGTTGTACCCTGCCTCAAGCGCGCTGTCGGGATGAACAGTGCCGTCTTCTGACCAAACGATAACGCGGTTGGGGTGGACTTCGAAGGAGCGAGTCTTGTTTACGTCGTCGCCGACCGCAGCCTCGTTGAAGCTGAACATCTTAGGCTGGCCGTAGTCCACCGAAAGCTCGTCGGTATCCCACGATGAAACTTCAAGCTGTCCAGCCCATGCCGGGATGATTTCGACTAGGCCGTCTAGGCCGCCCCCGACGCGATCCACAGGCTCTTTGAACCGCTTGCTGTCAGCGAGGCGCAGGATGATACCGGAATAGCCGCCGACCAGTGACCGGCGGTCAGCATCCGCAACGCGCTGCCAGATGCGCAAGTCATCAAACCGCTGCCGGATTTCCATTTCAAGAGGCGTTTCATTCGCCTCTTTGGTTTCCCAAATTTGCGGGTTGTCCTGCCATGTTTTCAAAACGGTCTGGTTGATGCCCGCCTTGGCAAGCCCGTTCCGCTTATACATGCGATGGAAGTGCTCAAACACCAGCGTGGTGGGATATCCGTAGTCTGCATAGTGGTCGTGCTTGGCGCTGCCGTAGTAGCCTGGGAACATCTTTGACAAGCTGCGTTGCGTCGCGTTGGCGATGATATCCTTGGGGTTCATCATCTGTGCCTACTCTTTAGCAACATTGCGGTTTGCGGTGGTGTCTCTGCCAATTCCGAAAACGCGCGCGACGCGGCGTCCACTTGGTCTTTCCACTTCCCGACGGGAAACGTGGTGATCTCGTCAAGAAACGCTTTGTTCCAGTCGCCGCTAACCAGATAGACATTGCCGCCCTCGGCCTGCGCAGATAGCCCCTCGGCTCGCGTTGCCTTTTCGCCAGTCTCCGTCGACGCCCGGTAATTGTGCGGCGCGATCTGTTTTATCAGATGCTGAGCCCATGACTTGCCCGCGCTTCCAGGGTCTTGAGGTATTGAGCCGCGAACGCCGGGGTGCTCCGCCGCGTCCTGCCCTGCCGTGTTGACTATCAGCCGCTCAACCCCCGCGCCCGTTACCTGAGCACGTGTGGCGTCTGCTATGAAGTAACGCCCATCATGTGACCGGCCCATCAGGATGCCCGCCGTATAGGCGCTGTCGCGGCCCTCTGAACCGGCTAAATCCCAGCCCCGTACCCATCGGCACCCGGCTGGTGCTGCTGGCACGATACTGAACCAATCGCGCTGGAACATTGCCCCGCCGCGCGGCACCGGATCTTGCATGTACTGCCCAGCAAATACGTATCTGCTGGCGTGTTCTTGGCGTTGCAACATTTCAATCGGAAACTGTTCAGGCCAGAATGATTGTTCATCCTCGGTCAGCGCCGGGATTTTGAGATGCTCCCATTCCTCGCCGTTGCCGCCAGCTAGGAGCCACCCACTCAAGTCTTCCTCATGTAGCCGCTGCATGATTACGATGATCGGCGTGTCCGGCGTGTTGCGTCGGCTTTCCATGGTCATCTGAAACCAGTCGATCACGTTTTGCCGTTGTACTTCGCTGGTTCCCTCACCAGCCTTGTGAGGGTCATCAATTATGATACAGTTAGAGACAACCGCACCGCTTTGTGATAATATGAAATTATGATTACCCTCAACCTCAAGGCAGAAAGTTTCATCAACATGACCGTCATACCTAACGAAAACTGGCTTCCTATCTTCGGAGCCGAAGGCATTTACGATATTTCCGACATGGGCCGGGTTCGTCGAACCAGCCCTCTCAGATTTCTTAAGCCTTCCTGCGACGGGAAGGGTTACAAGCGCGTTAATCTCTCCATCCATGGCGCTGTCACCATGAGATACGTGGCTCACTTGGTCGCGCAACACTTCATTGGCGAAAGACCTAAAGGCAACGAGGTCCGCCACCTCAACGGTGACCCCTCTGATAATAGACTGCTGAACCTTGCGTATGGCACAAAGGCGCAAAACATGCAGGACGCCATTAGACACGGAACGTTCCCGGTTCTCGAAGATAGGCCCGGTGCAAAGCTCAGCCGATCCGCCGTGCGCGAAATATTCCAAAGCGCCGATGACAGCCAAGGTCTGGCTGAGCGGTTCGGTGTCGTCGTGGGCGTCATCAGACAAATCAAGCTGCGAGAGACTTGGAAGTCGGTCACTCAGGACTTGCCGGACGCTATCTGGAACGCAAAGCCAAAGCACAGTGATCGCGTCATTCAGATTGCGATAGACCGGACGCTCACCCGGCAGGCCGCCTGCGACGCTACAGGCCTCTCCATTCACCAAGTCAAGCGACTGCGAAAGATGAATAGCTGATAGCCATCCTTGGCTTGTCAAAATCTCATGGTCGGGGGTGCAGCGGAATGTGCTCCCGTCTGAAATCCCAACCTCAACAATGTCGTTTGCCGGGTTTTTCCAAAACCTCTGGACATTTCGAAGCTCGTATTTTCCTTCTTTTTCGCTGTAAGACCAAACCCTGACAGGCTGGCCGGACCGCACTAGATCACCAATTTCGCGCGGCCCGTGCTCTGTCTCGACGAGCTGATCTGACGGAAAGCACCCACCGAACCCGTCGCGCATCTTACCCGCGCCGTATCCGGTGATGGTGCCTTCCGCGCCGGTTGCGTAAAACACGCCGCCCGCGCTGGTTCTAAATTCATCCTTTGCGGTGCTGTCGCCATTTAGCTTCACCCACGGGAACGCCTCGGCATACGCCTCAGACTGCATGAGCGCCCGGACGGCGTAGGTGTTGGCCGATGCGAGCCGCTTGGAATAGCTGGCGTGGATGAATTCGCTATCGGGGAACAGCCCGCCAGCCCATGCCATGAAGTTCTTGACCGCCAGTTCAGTCTTGCCGGATCGCGGCGGCACGTTGATAATCAGGCGCTTTGTTCGCCCCAGCAAAACCCGCTCCAGCGCATCGCAGATTAAATCCTGATGCCAGTTCAGCTTTACCTCTACCCTGCGCGTCTCGCGGAACATGATGCGCGTGAAGTCCAGTAAGCCGCACCGGACGTCGGCAATTTCATTCGGGGTCACAGTGCTTGCGGTTCATCGCGGCCAGTGCCGCGTCCTGCGCTGGCCCGGCGGGTGACATTGTGCCGTCGCTTGATTTGATATCCACAGATGTCAGCTTTGCGTGGACGTATGGCGCGGCCTTATTTGCCGCGTCCACTCGCTCAGACTGTTCGGATTCCGGATCACGCATGACTGAAAGCAGGTAATCCAGCGGCGTGAGACCGCTTTCCTTTACCGCCTTGCGAATAACCTGCGTTGACTTATTGATCGCGCCCGGCTTGCGGCCAGCGCCATCACGCTTACCACCTCGCGCCATTTGATTTCCTTTGATATTTAATCGAAAGCCCGTGATCGAACGCGAAAGCCCGCCGTCGCGTGATGCGGGGCGGGCTGTGTTGAGTGCGCTTGATGTAGGCTGCGGGACTTCATTACCAGCAATTGCGAGCCTGTGCCGCGCTCAGGAGGTGATGCTGTGGGATCATCTAGGGCCGGGTATCCCACTGGATTACCAATGCCAGCCTTTTCTGCATCACCGCCAAAGGGCGGTTACTTGCCGGTTACTGTCCACGTCCGGCGCCCAATTTATCGCAAAGGGCGGTTTAACGTCAGCGCGCTAATGCCTTACTTGCCCGCATTAGTGGGCCAATAGTAACCCGCCGCGAGGCGCATCGTTGAGAGGCGGGGCAGGTGTTATCTTCGGAGTTAGCGGGCTTTCCCCGCCTTGGGCACATTGGTTTAACCTCGAAATTTATAACTGGTGAGTTACAAATCGTCGTGCGATTATCACGTAACGCAAATAATCTACTGTGTCAACCGCCCATAGCCACGGCCAGCCGATCAAGCGCCGCCCGTAAATGCGCCATGCCTTGGGACAGATTTTCGCGCTGGTATTGCTTGAGGTGCGCGACTGTCCTGCCCTCACCTACCACCGCCGCCAGAATCGCCCTGTCGCTCTCGATGATGTGCTTGGACACGGCGATATAGTCAGACATGCGGTCGATCTGGATGTCAATGTGAGCATCTGGCTTAGACGTGCTGTCAACGCGGGTTGCGGCATAGTCGGTTCCCTTGCTGCGTTGCGTTGCCGTCCAAGCGTCCCTTAGAGCCTCGCCAGCCGTAAAGCCTGCGTCGCTGATCCGGCCAAGTCGATGATAAGTTTCCAGCATATCAACGCGCCGCACGCCCTTCACCCCGTTGGGGTTGACGCGCTCACCCGTATCTGGATCCACATCGCCTCGTGCCTCAGATACCAGCCCGACGCGGTTCGCCTGCCCGGTTGCCCCTTGGTCCCAGCGAGGCTTAGCCAACGACACATCGCCGCGCTTCTGGGCCTTGATGCAAGTTCCGTGCTTGAGGCGCATTTTTGACTTTGCGTCTGCCCACTGGGCGGCGGACTCGATTGCTTTGCTCATGTTGGCCTCCTTCGCTTGATTTTAGCCCCACCACGGGGGTTGATGCTCAATTCGCCGACCAGTGCGCGGTAGGCGTCCAATTCGATCCCCTGCGCGCAGTTTCGATGCCTGTATGCGCTGATGGTTTCGCATTGCGCATTGTTCGCTCGTTCCAGTAGGTCGATGCGGTCCATCAGGCGGCGGGTGTTGGGATCAATGTTCACTGTATCGCACCTTCATCGCTTCCCTGACTGCCGCCGCTGGTATTCCTGCCGCCGCCATCTGCGCCGGTGTATCGCCGCGGTGGATCGCAGCGCGGGCCAGCGCTACTTGCGCTTGCTGTTCGGGGGTCATGCCCCACCCCTGACGCTGCGAAACTCCAGATTGTCGGCGGCCTTGATTGACCGATGGATCTGGCAGTGGGCTCGGCAAACATTTTCCTCGTTTCTAACCCGCTGCATATGCGCCGCCGCGCCGTGTACGATGGTGCTGTGGTCACGGTAGCCGTAGTGCGCGGCGATGGCTGGGTAGCTGGCGGGTGTCAGGTCGCGGCAGAGCGCGTATGCCATCTGTCGAGGGTGCGCGAATGCTCTCTCGCGGCAATGGCCGGTTAGGTCTAGCGGGTGCAGCTTGTAATGCTCGGCAACAGCTTGTGTGATGTCGGCTAGGTGGATCATTCTACCACCACCCAGATCGCTGCATGAATCGGGCCGGAGTATTCCGCCCTGCCGCGCTTTTTCAGCCGATACAGCGCCTCCGCTACCATCGTGCGGCTCATGCCGCCCATCTCGCGGTGCAGGCCAGATGTACCAATCGGCCCGTGGTGGCGCAGTGCGGCGTAAACCAATTCGGTCTTGGCGTCGGCATCGCTGGTGTCGCGCAGTGATACCTCCTTGGGGCCGATGCAGCCTGTGGACCGCTTGCCTGCGCCGGGTAGTCCGGGGATCCGCTCACCGGCGGCGTTGACATATCCGTGGATCATCGCGCTTTCGAGCCATTGGCCTTCTGCCGGGCTGTATGCTGGGAGGGTCATGCGCTGACCTTTCGGATCTTCATCGAGTTGCGCTTGACGTTGCTCATTGAGAACGCCTGCTGACAGCCCTCGTTGCGCCGCACGCGCCAGTGATGCTCACCGCGCCAGCTGTCGTCGCTCAGGTCGACAACTTTTTCAGGTGTCGGGTGCCGTGCAGCCTTGCGGCCCAGAATATCGGATTCATTTGTCACTGGTTTTGCCTCCTGTCCCCATGGGTTGTTGGTGCGCGCCGGGTGCAGGGGGAGAAGCTGCATGTTCGGGGATCAGCCTAGGCGCGCATTGGTAGGTTTGCCGATTTCGCAGAAGCGGTCAAGGGTTTTTAAGATCAATAATGCCTAGCAACTATGCATATTAGCTACTATCCGTCTAAGTCTTTGATTTGTATTACAAATAACCGATATACATATACAGTATACACTACTGTGAATTTAATTTCAAAAAATTGTCTCTTAGAGTGTCTCTTAAAAAAAGAGTAAGGGGGGGGGGTCTTGCGCTAATCATCAAGTCAAAAAAAACCCCCATTCTGAAAAAACAGAAGGGGGGGGTAAAATCTGCTATCCGTTTTTAATTAATGTTTTCAGGGGGTTGGAGCGGATAGTCATGTTATCGGCTGTTGCTATCTGCTATCCGTTCAGGCTGTAAAGCGTTGTTTTATGCCCATTCTTAGCCGAAACGTCTTTCTTAGACACTAAGCCCTTTTCCACCATCTGCGCAAGCGTCTTATCCACATCTGGGCGTCGATGGCTGCGCAGGCGGTTATATATCACGCCTACAGTTTCGCCCGTTTCGCCTTTGCCCACCGCAATAATGTTGGCAATGCGCGCGGCCAGCGCAAGCTTTGGCGCATCCTTCTGCCGGTCGTTTGCCACGACAAGCCGCATTTTGTCTTCGACGTCGCGCTTGATGAGCGCATAAGCCCAACGAACATGCTCAGAGGTGCGCAAACCGCTTGGGACGGCCAGCACCAATGAAACCTTACTTACCAGCTCGTAAGCCCCCAGCCAGAGCGCCTCTAGCCCCGTCTGCCCTTTGTGCGATACCGCTTGATCCTCAAACCACTCAAGCGCCGCGTCCAGCATGTCCAGCGCGTCGTCAGCGGTGGGAACCTTCCGGCGCTTACCATAATACTCAACGCGCGCCGCCGCGCTCATGTCGTACTCACCGGCCATGTATATTTGGGCCAAGGCGTTCTGCATTTTGTCGCTCATGTCCGCCTTGCGAAACCGGCGCTTAGATCTTGGGGCTGTATCGCGTTCGTTGAATATCAGCGCGCGCCCAATAAAGCCGTTTGTTGCGCTGTTAAAATCTACCAGCTCGTCAAAAGTTACCGGCGTTGTGTAGCCGATCAGCGAAAGGAATGGCCGCTCAAGTCCCTTGTCCAGATTGTCCATTGCGTGCGTTACTGCCAACAATCGGTTTTCGTCTCCGTGTTGAGGCGTGTTTTCATCCATGCGCTTTTGTATCTGCGCCGCTTCTTTAAATAGGATCGCGCGTATATCCTCCTTCATATCTCCAGTCAAAAGCATAAACCCGTCAGCCTTGGAGTACGCGGACATCAGCATTCCGATAACGCCGTCAAGGTATGCAGCGCCGCCCTTGGCCTGAGCGTTTTTGATCTTTTGCAAAAATATCCCGATTTCATCCACAATATAAAAAGCCGCTTGATGCCGGACTAGGTTACGGGTGATTTCCTGTTCCGATTTGATGGCACCATGTGTTGCCGGGGCGATTCCCGCCGCGCGGTGGATCTCCGCCTGCGCCTGCTGAACCGCTTCCTTGCCTGTCCTGGACCCGGCCACGCAAAACATAAATGTGTTGCAGGTCACGCCGTCCTTATCATCGGTGTAGCGCAGCCCAGCGATGTTACCCAAGCCAGACAAGGCGGCAGCAACGGCAAGGTTTTCGCGCGGCCTGCGCGACTGCCCCTCGATCCAGCGCGCAAGCTCGCCGGTGAACCCCGGCGGCGCCTTTAGGTCAACGCCGGATATATCAAATGGCAAACCGTCTGCCCGTTGCTGAACCTCTTCATATTCAGGAAAAGACGCCGTTTCATCTGGCGTAAATTCTACTGGCATCTTCCAGCCGCCTTGCTCGGCATAATAAATAAGCGTGCCGATCGTGACCGGATTTGCAGACCGGCCAAAGCTGTGCCAGTGGCTATCAGGGCCTTGGCCTTTGCTTGGGTACTTAGTGCCATTTTGCGACCACGCGTCCCAAGCCTCAAACGCGGTGCCGTCGCTGGCCTCGTGCATTGCCATGCCGCATCGAATCCATGTCTCATAATCGCAGTCAGGATCAATATGGGCCAGCATTTCCGCAAGATCTTTGTGGGACACGTCAACAACGCGGCCTTCATATTCGGCCCTGTGCCTTTCGGGTTTGCGCAAAAGATCCACCAGCGCCGCCGGGGCTTCATCAATGTCGTCTGGCGTTCCGTGCCAAGTGTATTTTTTGCCAGTCGCATGAATAGACCCCGGGCCGATTACATAGCCGCTGGATTTGAAGTCGCAGCCGGGATAATCAGCATGGTGTGATACCAGCGCCACACCTTCTGGCGCGCGGAAATACAGGTGGCGAGATCCGCCTCCGCTGCCTGTTTCAACAATCAACCCCGCGCCGGATATTTCAGGGATGGCCTCGACCAGCTTGGCAAAGCTGTCCACGCCGCCATTGCGCGCGTCAACGTCCACCACGATTAGGCCGTTGCACAGGACGCCATATCCGGTAGCGAACTGGTCACTGTCAGCCATTGCGTCAATCTGCTCTTCGGACCAGTGGGGCGTGTGCTGCCAGTTAGATATGCGCGGATGTTTCATCAGCGAGACTGGCGGGCAATGCTCCCATCCGCAAGCGCAAGCGCCGTTTTTATCCGCACCATAGATACCGAAAACGCGCAGCCCACACTCCCAGAATTTGCGGTATATCATGGCGCAGAGCCTCCCGGCGCGCTGAGATACTCGGTCAGCTTTCGCATGGTTTCCCAAGACGGGTTGGTCGTTTTTCCACTGCGCAAATGCGCAATCGTGTTGCGGTGTATGCCAGTGGCATCGGCTACTGCGTCAATGCGGCGATCCTGAAGCGCACCACGAATTTGCTCTGGTGTCATTGCTGTTTTCCTTACCTGTAAATTCTATTTGACAATGCGCTAATGCACGGTGTAATGTCAAGAGGCAGGTTGTAGAGCGTGACCCTGCCACGCAAGGCCAATGAGCCGAAAGGAACTGATTATGAGCTTGATGGAAACCGTCAGCACACCGCAGGATCGACCAGTGATGGTGACGATTTGCGGCGATAGCGGACTGGGGAAAACGTCTCTAGCCGCGACATTCCCAAAACCTATTTTCATTCGGGCAGAAGACGGGATGCAGTCAATCCCCGCCGCGCACCGACCTGACGCGTTTCCGGTTGTGCATGATGTAGACGGTCTGTGGGCCCAGCTAAAAGCCGTTATTCACGAGCCGCACGAGTATAAAACTTTGGTTGTGGATAGCGTCACCGCACTTGAGCGCCTGTTTGGCGAAGACGTGCTGCGAAAAGACGGCAAGGCCAAGTCACTGAATCAAGCGAACGGCGGCTATGGTGCAGGATTTGCGGCGGTCGGCACGATGCACCGGCGTGTCTTGAAGGCGGCGCAGCTATGCGTTGAAAAGCGCGAAATGCACGTTGTCTTTGTTGCACACGCCGATACCGAAACAATGAAATCCCCAGATGTTGATGATTACATGCGATATTCTCTGCGTCTGAATCAAAAGTATAGCATCGCGCCTTATGTGGACGATGTGGATATTGTCGGGTTCCTGCGCCTTGAGACGTTCCTGCGCGGCGAAGACGGCGACCGGAAAAAAGCCATCAGCAGCGGGGATCGTGAACTGATTACTCACGCGACCGCAACGGCTGTGAGCAAAAACCGCTTTGGCATAACTGATCCGCTGCCTGTAACGGCGGGAATCAACCCGCTGCGTGGCCTTGTGCCGGGCTTTGGCAAGGCAAGGAAAACAGAAGTACCCGCAAAAGATGAAGCGGCAACCGAAGAAAAGGAAACAGCATGAGCTTTTGGGATTTAGGAGACGGGTCTAGCGCCGCAGACAACCCCGATAAGGAATACGAAATCCCCGGCGGCGGTGATATGACGCCGATCCCCGGCGGGTCAAGCGTTCTAGCATTGATCGACGAGGCTAAGTGGGATCAGCGCAACGAGGCAGAATACATCAATCTGCGCTGGTCAATCATGGCGCCGGATGAATACAAAAACCGCAAGGTGTTTCAAAAGCTGTGGGTGACTGACGACGATCCGAACGCAAAAGACGCTGACAAGGCTGCTAAGAAGCGCGACAAGGCGAAGCGTATGCTGGCGGCGATTGATGCCAACGCGGGCGGGAAGTTGGGCAAGAAAGGCGAAATGCCGACCGACGATAGCCTGACTATGTGCCTGACAAACAAGCCGATGATTATTTCGCTGCAAGTCTGGTCCATGCCGGACCGTGAACAACCTGGCGAAAAGATCGAAGGAAATTGGGTTTCGGCAGTAGCGCCAAAATCAAAAGGCGTTGATGTGAAGGCCGCGCCCGCGCCAAAGCCGAAAGCGGCGCCGCTTGCTGATGATCTTGGCGACGACATTCCTTGGTGACACCGAACCAGCGGCGGGGTTAGCGCCCCGCCGTTCACACCGCAAACACATGAGGGGATAGACATGGAACAGCGTAGCAAGGAATGGTTTGAGGCGCGCAAGGGCCGGATTACTGCAAGCGCAGTTGGCGGGATACTTGGCAACAGCCCATATCAAAAGCGGGCCGACGTGCTGCGCCGCATGGTGCGCGAATATCACCGCGCCGAATCAGAATTTAGCGGAAACATAGCAACCGAATACGGCACCCGAAACGAAGATGGCGCGCTGGTCGAGTTCGAAATGGAAACCGGACTGACTGTTCAGGCGGTTGGATTTATCACACGCGAGGATTGGGCGGGGTGCAGCCCGGACGGATTATTGAGCGATGACGCCGGGCTTGAAATAAAGTGTCCATTTGGCAAGCGTAAGGATGAAACGCCAGCGTTCAAAACGCTGCGCGAGCAGCCCCACTACTACGATCAAGTGCAGTTTTCGCTTTGGGTGACCGACCGCATGGCGTGGTTGTTTTACCAATGGGCGCCCGGCGGGGCCGTACTGGAAACGGTATCTGTCGATCGGGCATGGCAAGACGAAAACCTGCCAAAGCTACGCCAGTTTTATGCTGAGTATCTGGACGCGGTAAAGGTGCCGGACGACTACCTTGAGCCGCTGCGCGCTGAGGTTGATACATTTGAGGCGCAGCGCATTGTTTCGGAATATGACCAGCTCAGTGAGGCGATCGACAACGCCACGTCGCGCAAGAAAGAACTGCTGGCAGAAATGGTGCGCCTAGCGGGTGATCGAGACGCAATCTTTGGTGGGCGCAAGCTCACGCTAGTAAAGCGCGTCGGATCCGTGTCCTATGCCAAGGCCATTGCCAAATATGCGCCCGGTGCGGATCTTGAGCCGTTTCGCGGAAAGGCAAGCGAAGGGTGGAAGTTGTCGTGAAACTCCGCCCGTATCAGCAGACCGCCCATGATGCCGCCGTTCGATACATGGGGCTGAGCACTGATCCGTTTTGCATCGTGGCGGCAACCGGAGCGGGGAAAAGCCTCATTATCGCCGCACTGGCTGACACAATCCACGCCAAGACAGGCAAGCGGATATTGTGCCTAGCGCCCAGCGCGGAGCTGGTGGTTCAGAACGCTGAGAAGTTTTTGGCAACGGGCAGCCCCGCCAGCATTTACAGCGCCAGCGCTGGGGGGCGATGCTTGCGCCATAAGGTTGTTTTCGCCAGCCCTTTGACGGTTAAAAACCGCATCAGCGCGTTTCAAAAGCACGGCACAGACGGGTATGCTCTAATCGTGCTCGATGAATGCCACCAGATCACACCCACGATCAAAGGTATAATTGAGGCAATCCGCATGGCAAACCCAAACGTGCGAGTGTGCGGCCTGACTGCCACGCCATACCGACTGGGCAGTGGGTATATTTTTGTCAAGTGGCCGGACGGGAAAGCTAACGGCGAAAAGTCTTGCCGCACACCATACTTTACACAATGCGTTGATGAAATCGGCGCGCGCGCGCTCATAGATATGGGCTACCTCACGCCGCCGGTAATCGGCCAGATTAACGCAGACGGATATGATACCGGCGGGCTTGTGGCGAACCGCATGGGCAATTTTGACAAAGCCGCGGTGGATCAGGCTTATCACGGCCACGGGCGGAAGACGTCTGCCATTGTGGCTGATATTGTGGCGAAATCGCGCAACCGCGCCGGGGTGCTTATCTTTGCCGCGACAGTGCAGCACGCCTATGAGGTCATGGCGAGCCTGCCGCCTGAGTATTCCGCCATTGTAACGGGCGAAACGCCGCGCCGTGAGCGTAAACGGATGCTGCGTGACTTCAGGGCGCGCAAGCTGAAATACATGGTCAACGTATCGGTTTTGACTGTCGGGTTTGACGCCCCTCATGTTGATGTGGTGGCGATCCTGCGAAAGACGGAGAGCGTTGGTTTACTACAGCAGATCGTCGGGCGCGGCCTTCGCCTTGATGGCGGAAAGGACGATTGCTTGGTCCTCGATTACACTACCAATCTTGACGACCACTGCCCCGACGGTGATTTGTTTTCGCCAGTTATTCGTGCCGGTGCTCCGCCAAAAGAAGGTGGCGATGTTGAAGTGATATGCCCGGAATGCGGGACCATAAATGAGGTCAGCATGAATGGCGAATACGAGGACTACGAACATGACGAGGCCGGGTATATTCTGGATCTTGAAGGCGAACAAGTGCAGTCTGAACATGGCCACATTGCCATGCACTACGGGCGGCGCTGCATGGGCCTTACGCCAGTAGGCGCACAAGGAAAGCACGAGAGGTGCGATTACCGCTGGACCAGCAAGGAATGCCCACACTGCGAAGCGCCGAACGATATTGCGGCGCGATATTGCGCCGAGTGCAAAGGGGAAATCGTCGACCCGAATGAAAAGCTTCATGCGGACTTCAAGGCGCTAAAGCGAGATCCGACCAAACCCCAAACGGATGATGTTGTTCGCATGGAGTGCGTGCCAGGCGTGTCTCGCGCTGGCAACAAAACAATGCGAGTGGAGTTTGTCACTAAGTGGCGGCAGTTCACAATATGGCTCATGCCAGATGGAACGCACACCCGCGCTATGCGTGATTGGCGCATGTTTGCAGATGCGACGAATGACGGTGAGGCCTCGCCGCGCACCGTGTCATATTCCAAGGATGCGGAAAGCGGTTTTTTTAGGGTGCTGGGGTACGATCGCGCGCCAGATATGGAGCCGGAAACATGAAATTTGGCCAAGCAGAAACGGCTGGGATTTTGATCTATGGTGACAGACTATATCGCGGGAAGTGCGCAGTCGAAAGCATGGAGCAGGTGACGCTTTTTAACTGGCTGCGCCGCGAATACCCGGAAACTCTGGGCGCTCTTGCCGTTCATCCCCGCAATGAGGGGCAGCTTAGGGGCGGTCAGTTCCATGGGATGCAGAAGGTTAAGGCTGAGGGAATGACGCCGGGGTCCAGTGATATTATCATACCGGGCGCGCCCGCGTTTGTTTGTGAAATGAAGCGGCGCGACCACACAAAAAGCGCATGGCAGGATGGGCAGATTGACTATCTGCGGGCATCGGCGCGGGCTGGATGCTTTGTCTGCATTGCCTTGGGGCATAAGGCGGCAAAGCAGGCAGTGCAAGACTGGCAGGCGATCCATGTGGCCTGATAGCGTGGCCCGCCCATCAAAGCAGCTTGAAGATGTTTTGCGCGGCGCTGTGCGAATGAAAGACGCGCCAGAGGCCGTTCAGAGCTGGGCAAGATTTGCGATATATCAGGGCGCGAAAGAAGTCCTAGCTATTGATGGTAAGGGAAACCGGCGAAACGCTATTGCAAAAGCCCCCGCAAGCGTCCGGCCTTACCTTGAGTCAGAAATTTTAAGGCTGCATCGTATGAAATAACACTTGACCGTGCGCCCGCGCATATGCCATTGTTTATTTAACGAACCGCAACTTGGAGAAAACCAATGAACATAGCCAAACCCCTCACCGCCCTAATCGCCATCGCTGCGCTATCCGCCTGCTCCACTCAAGAGCGCGTCGGAATGGCCCAGAATGAATGCGGCCAGATCGGCTACCCGGTCGGATCTCTTGAGTATGTCACCTGCGTTGAGCGCGGCTATCGGATCACCACATCGCAGCAGGACGCGGCTGTCGGGGCCATCGCTACGGTAGCGATCCTCGAAGCGTTCTTTTGATCGCAAAATGGGAGAAATGAAATGACCCAGCACATCGTATCACACGATCTGCAGCGGATGATCCTGCTGCTCGACGCGGCAGACGAGGCACTTACCGCCGCCGCCGATCTGGAAAAGCGCAACGAGGCCGGGAAGCCATTGCGATCCATCACTGCGCAAGAGCGCGCTAAGGCAACGCGCAGGTTTGTCGCCAAAATGGCGTCAAAATACAACGTCTCAGTCGATTAAGGAGCACCACCATGCAATACGAAATACGCAACCGCTGGACGGGCGAAGCCCAGTTTTCCGCAGAAATCGACGCTACAGATGGTGCGCCGCGCGGCCTTAAAATCGGCCTCGCAATTAAGTGGGCGTTGAAAAACCGTGCCAACCTGCGCGGTGCCGACCTGAGCGATGCCGACCTGCGCGGTGCCAACCTGCGCGGTGCCGACCTGCGCGGTGCCAACCTGCGCGGTGCCAACCTGAGCGATGCCGACCTGCGCGGTGCCAACCTGCGCGATGCCGACCTGCGCGATGCCGACCTGCGCCGTGCCAACCTGCGCGGTGCCGACCTGAGCGATGCCGACCTGCGCGGTGCCAACCTGCGCGATGCCGACCTGCGCGATGCCGACCTGCGCGATGCCGACCTGCGCGATGCCGACCTGCGCGGTGCCAACCTGCGCGGTGCCAACCTGCGCGGTGCCAACCTGCGCCGTGCCAACCTGCGCGGTGCCGACCTGAGCGGTGCCGACCTGAGCGATGCCGACCTGCGCGGTGCCAACCTGCGCGGTGCCAACCTGAGCGATGCCGACCTGCGCGGTGCCAACCTGCGCGGTGCCAACCTGAGCGATGCCGACCTGCGCGGTGCCGACCTGAGCGATGCCGACTGGATACCAGTAATCCCAAACATTCACCCCACAGTCTATGAGGCGGCGTCCGCTGGCGGTGCGCTCGATATGGGCAGTTGGCATAGCAATGGTTTCTGCGGAACAACGCATTGCCGCGCGGGATGGGTAACGCACCTAGCGGGTGAAGCTGGCCGCGTGATGGACGGCATCATGGGTACCGCCGCCGCCGCTGCGATGATCTATGCCAAAAGCGATCCTAAAATGGAGCGCGTCCCCAATTTTCACGCAACAGACGAGGCCGCGCTTGCAGACATGAAGCGTCTTGCTGATGCTGAGGCGGCACCATGACCCAGTACCTCTTCACAGTACCGTACTTCCAGACCGTTGCCGACAACGGCGCGCTAGGCCTCGCCAACGCCTGCGATCCTGCCACATTTATCACCGCCTGCGATGCGCTGTCTGCGTGCATGCACGAGGGCATGGAAGCGATCGTTTGGCAAATCCACCCGCCCACACCCACCCAAGCGCCCATGGCGTTCGACGTGACAGCCACCGCGACCGCATATGTCCGGTTCTGGAATAAAGGCGCACCGATCACGCCCGAGGAACGCGCCGAAACCATCAGCGACCTCACCGACAGCGCCTATGACACGCGCAAAGAGGAGTACGCGGCATGATTGGCCCCGAACTCATCAACCTCATCCACTGCACGGGCCATGTGTCCGACGAGTGGCGGCAGAACTTTTACAAGTCGGGCGCAGATGGCGTGGACTACGTGCGCAAGGATTTGCACGACGCCCTGCGCTCTTCACAATCCTACACATACATCGGCGAAGACGGAAAGCCCCGGCAGGCTCGTGACATGGAGGACGAAATTGACGCCCTACGCGCTGCTTTGAAAAAAGGAGTAAGGGTTCTTGATCGAATCGAAGAGCTGAACTTATTGCAGACCGACGAAAATGGTCACAGATGGTGCAACTCTGACTTAATTGGTCAAGAAGTCATGGCCGCCCGCGCCGCCTTAGCGGAGGATGCAGCATGAGCGCGCCCAAGGTTAAGCCGCTGGTGTGGGTTCACGGTATAGTTGATTTGTCAAAGCCCCAGCCCGGAATGAGATACGTAGCTTGCTCAACGTCTCCTAGTCCTGCTTGGGCTTGGTGGCTTGAAGGCGAGGAACACACAAGGGCCGTTTTCCTAAGCGAAGCTGAGTGTAAAGCCGCCGCGCAAGCCGATTACGAGCGCCGCATAATTGACGCGCTGGAGCCAGACACCGAAGCCGACGCCCTGCGCGCTGAAGTGAAGCGGCTGAGGGAGGCGTTAAAATTTTACGCTCCTATTGAAATTGCTGGTGTTCAGTATGTAGGCGGAGACGACGCGGGATGGCGCGCCACCGCCGCCCTAGCGGAAGCCAAGCCATGACCCGATGCGCAAACACCGAGGCGCTAGACGCCCACAGCGACCAGCCTGACCCTATCGGCCAAGAAGAAGGCGAAACATGCGGGCGATACGAGGAACCCGACGAGGACACGCCGGGCGCTATCGCAGAAACCACCCCAGTTGCTGACATAGCGGCGTCAGATGACGCTGCACCACATGAGGACCGATGACATGGACACCGATTGGTTTGACGACGCCATGAATGACGACACGCCAAGCAATGAAGAAGATGAGGGCGAGTGCCCGATCTGCGGCGATGATGTTGGGCTATCCTGCCCGTGCCTGAGAGACTGAAACAAAGGACAGACGCATGGATAAATTTACAAAAATTACAGGCGGCAAAACCCAAAAAGATCACGCAGATGAAATGTGCAAGGCGGTTAATGCTGCGGTTTATGGGTTTGCTGGCAAAGTACCATTAGCGACAGCCATTGGAGTGTTATCAATAGCACAGCACGAAATTCTTGATGAATCGAAATAAGGCAAAAAGGAGCGATAAATATGGATATTCAACTAACACCGGAAGATGTCAAAGCATTGCGTATTAGAGATAAAGTCGAGGCAATGAGAGGATGCGCAACATTTTATGAAACGGTTATAGTTGATGGCCGTGAAATACCAAATCTAATGATGAAGCTCCGAGACGGCACCTTTAAATTTGTTGGTGAAAGAAGTAAATGTTTTCAGTCCTTCAGTAACGGCTTTACGAGCAACGAAGTAGACGTCCGACCCCGCATCGAGTCCTCGTTTTGTTGTAGAGATCGGAAGTTTTTCTGCGTCGTTGCTGTTAAACTCGATCAACCCTGCAATTGCTCGGAACTGCGGGTGATATCGTGGAACTCCAGCGTCACCCCAACCTGTTTTCATGCTGCGATCACCTAATAGGATAACGCGATCATTGCAGACAACAGAAATTCCCGCCGCCTCACTCTCACTGGGCGCACTTGTTTCCTTATCAATTTCAGCTTCTTGTACTAGCGCCCGGAAAAATCCAACTGTTACCCTTATATTTACCCCGTCGTGAACACCAGAATAGTCAAATGATCTAATTTCATTTTCGTCGGAATGAGCTGCGCTGTGAAGTACTAGTGTTTTGGCAATTAGGTCCACACCGTTAACCGATACTTCGAAGCCTTTCTGCATCAAGTAACCGAAGTGATCCTGAATATTTGCCATCAGTGAATTTATGAAAGACTCATTTCCAAAAGTTTTTGAAATTTGCTCTTTAAGTTCAGGAACTTGAATTTTGACGCCCTCGACAGCATCCTCGCGTTCACTTCGTGCAATCGGCAGATCCCAATCGGTGTTTTCTGGGTCCAACAAAACCGCTGAGTAATTTACGGAAAACGCACCGTCTTTTGCGTTTGAGTGCACAGTAGCGTTCCTGCCCATCTTGAAGATCGCACGTTTCATTCCAATGCCGTACATCCCGACAGTCGGAAGATCGCCGTCCTTTTTGATGTTGGGACGCCCCAACTGAAAAGCCTCTTCAATATAGTCCGCTGGGATACCACCACAATTATCAGAAATTTCGAATTTGTCAGGTTGGAGGATCAAATCAGCCTTGAAGCCTTTGAATGGCACCTCCTTACCTGCGAAATCAGGCTGCGAACGCATTGCTCCGTCGATGCAATTGTCGACCAAGTCGAGGATAGCATCAGCTAACTCAATGTCCCTCGTAAGCATCGAGACAAAAAAGCGCTTGGTTGGGCCTCCGAAGAGAGTGTCGGGCATTGTTTCGGACATTGTTTTCTGGGCCCTTCGAAGTTGCTGGTTGTCGTTTTCCGATCGACAAGAATCGTTTCCTACTCTACAGTGGGAGTGAAACTTGAAAAGAGCAATGACTTGAACCTACTAGACTTATTTTGCGGATGTGGCGGCCTTTCGCTGGGAGCGCGTCGAGCGGGGCTCATCCCGGTTCTATCAGTTGACATCGATAAGGTGCTCAGCTCCAGCTATGATGTCAACTTTGGACCGGGGACGCTGATCAACAGGGACCTAATGGAATATGGACCTCAGCATGCTGTGGAAGAGCTGAAAGGTCAAAGTGTCGACGTGATTGTGGGTGGCCCCCCCTGTCAAGGCTTTAGTGTTATGGGAAAATCAGACGCCTCAGACCCAAGAAACATGCTTCTGGCTAGATTCTTCGAGTATGTTGCGTTCTTCAAACCCAAGTTTTTCATGATGGAAAATGTCCCTGGGCTTGGAACGGAAGGCAATTTACATGTTTTGCGTAAGGCGCTGCGTATTGTTCCTGACAACTACATCGTGCTTGAACCACTATTACTGAACGCTGCAGATTTTGGCGCTGCAACTTCAAGATCGAGATTGATTGTGATCGGCTATGATCCTGCACATCTCTCAACATTGTCGGCAATAGAAATTGCGAGGCCAACTGTCGGACGACGTGGCACTGTGCGCGATGCAATCTCTGATTTACCAAGCCCTAACTCGAGTAAAGAGTGGTTGAGCTACAATACCGACGTAGACCTTAGTGATTATGCGAAAGTGCTCCGCCAAAATGAGGTATTTGGATCATCAAATGTTGCTAGGGGAAAACTGGAGAGCGGGTTCCTCAATGGATTTCAAGATACTAAACATACTCCGAAAGTTGTGGACCGATTTTCGAAGCTGAAGCAAGGTGACCGTGACCCAATCAGCAAATACCAAAAACTGACTTGGGATCGCCCTTCGCATGTGTTGCGAGCAGGGACCGGAAGTGATCGCGGCTCATTTCAAGCCGCCAGACCTATTCACCCGTCCGAACCGAGGGTGATAACGGTTAGGGAAGCTGCCAGGATTCAAGGCTTTCCAGATTGGTTTCAGTTTCACCCGACCAAATGGCACAGCCATCGGATGATCGGCAACAGCGTATCGCCGCCTTTTGCAGAGGCAATTCTTAAACGCTTGGTCGCCGCGTGTAACCATGGTTCTAAAACTCTTGCAGCGGAATAGAGGCTTGCCAGAATCAGAAACCTACCCGCCAAAGGGATGAACATAGTTGCTCTCCAAGCTGGCTATGGACTTCGATAGGTTTGACGACGCCATGAATGACGACACGCCAAGCAATGAAGAAGATGAGGGCGAGTGCCCGATCTGCGGCGATGATGTTGGGCTATCCTGCCCGTGCCTGAGAGACTGAAACAAAGGACAGACGCATGGATAAATTTACAAAAATTACAGGCGGCAAAACCCAAAAAGATCACGCAGATGAAATGTGCAAGGCGGTTAATGCTGCGGTTTATGGGTTTGCTGGCAAAGTACCATTAGCGACAGCCATTGGAGTGTTATCAATAGCACAGCACGAAATTCTTGATGAATCGAAATAAGGCAAAAAGGAGCGATAAATATGGATATTCAACTAACACCGGAAGATGTCAAAGCATTGCGTATTAGAGATAAAGTCGAGGCAATGAGAGGATGCGCAACATTTTATGAAACGGTTATAGTTGATGGCCGTGAAATACCAAATCTAATGATGAAGCTCCGAGACGGCACCGATGGTAAGGTAAGTTTGCAATTTGACCGCAGGTTTGAAATTGACGTTCCGCAAGAATATGCGCCCCGCGTTGCATGGATGATTGCCAATTCTTTTGCAGTCGGTCAGGGCTTTGCGTGCCTTGCAAGCCTGAATAAAGATCGTCCGTTTGCACCAGAAGTTCGAGGACTTTCATCTAAAGATTTAGGCCCTAAAGCATGAAGTCCGACTTTACAAATACCCCGTAAACCACCCTCACCCCGCCTCCCCCGGCGACATACGCGGCCCCGGCCTGTTGATTTTATTCTGCGGCACGGGGTCGCTCAGCCTGCCGCGGGCTTTGTGCGGCATGGCAACTGAGGCGCAACGCGTCGGTGTGGTCTGGATTACTGCCCAATGACCGCCGGTGCTCAGAAATAGCTCGACCATGTTACCCGCGTCATCCAAGCCCCATGAATGCAGCGCAAGGCCATGCTCAACCTGCAGGTATGCGGCGAGGTGGTCGCGCTTGTAGCACTCAGCAGCGGCGGGAAGCGCCAAAAGGACCGCCAGAGCGGTTGCAATCATTTTCATGGTGGATTTCCTTGCTTAGACGCCAGCTTCAGCGGTCCGCCAAATGTCATCAATCGCCGTAATCTTGCCGTTGGCCGCATCCAGCGCTTCAACGTGATCGGACAGTATCACCCCCAGATCGCCCAACGTTTCAGCCTGCCGATCCGGCACCGCGACCGGGGTGCGCAATTCGGTTGGCAGGTCCGGCAGCACGTTGCGGTATTCAATCGTTGCTGGACCGCAGGATGCGATTGAGCAGCACGCGAAAATCATCAGGCAAGGGCGCATCAAAGTCTCCTTTGCGAAAGCTGTCTTTTACCCGCTCATATTGGGCGGCCTTGGCACGCTGGCGGGCCACCTCGGATTGGGCCACGGTGGCAGCAAGCCGGGCCTGCGCGCGGGCATCCTCAAGAGCCGCCGCAGTGCGCGTCAGACGGGCGTTGTCGTCGCGTAGGTTGCCGATGGTGCTGGACTGCCACCACAGGCCCCCCGCGAGCGCTAGGAACGCCGCGAGGATGCCTCCAGCCAGATAGGCGCGGATCACGTCAGCCCCACCATGCAGAGCCGCGTTTCATCAGCCCGGCGATTGACCAGCCCGCGCACGATGCGGCCACCGGATTTATTCCACCAGCCGAGCGCCGCGCAGCCGCCCGCGATGTTGCCAGCGTTCAGCCGCCGTGTGGCCGTTGATTTGCCAATGCCGTAGATCCCGGCGTTGTAAGCCAGCGACACATAGGCCGCGTCACGCTCTGGCGTCAGGCGCAAATCCCGTGTCTCCCGCGTAAAGTATCCATGCAGCCCGTCCCGAAACTGCCCGAGCCCGCGCTCCAGCATGGCCGAGCATTGCGCATCGGTGTATGTGTCGCCCTGCCCTACGCCACGCGTCTCGCCATAGCAGACAGTCCACACAGCAGGGCTGGCGATGGTGTCGAGATAGGCGGTGTTCTTCTTCCCCTCCCATTTTGCCACCAACGGCACAAGGACACGCATGGTCGCCGCCTCTGTGGTGTTTGCAATCGGCGCGGGAGGCGCAGCGGCACAGACAACGATCGCGCATAGGAATGACTTAATCATCGGGCGATTCCCTGCGATACAATCCGTCCTGCGATGCCTGCGATAATCAGGCCAAGGCCGATTGCCAGCCACATATGCGGGTTGGTGTCCCGACCAGTGGAAAGGTAGATCGCATCGGGCGCCAGTATCGCCGCGATGCCGCAGTAATTAGCCCACATCGAATAGGATTTGAGCGCCACCGTCTTTGCGTCTGGTATCAGTTTCATTTTGTCATTCCGCTCCGTTGCTACGGCCAAAAGTGTTCCCGCGCAGGTAGCGCAAGATTTCAGATACAGACGCTTCAGTGCGCGCTGAGATGTCTTCAATGCCTGTTAGCCGCTGATCAATGCGCGCAGTAGATGAGCGCAGATTGTTGATTTCTTCCGTGTTGCTTTTGATTGCCCCACGATCCTCAACCTGCCGGTCCGACAAGGCCTTTATGCCTGCCTTTGCGTCGGTCACTTGCGTTCCGATCCAAACGCCGCCGGTTAAGAAGCCGACTAGAATAACCCACGCAAGCGATTTGGGCAGCGTAATGCCGCGCTCACTGTTTTCAATCATCTGTGTCATTTGCCTTTCACTTTTCGCAGCGTCTTTTCCGCGTTTTCGATTTCGCGTTGCCATTCCGCCGCGCAGTGATCCGGTTGCCAAAAAAACATCGCGTTGATAATTCTCCGCGCTCGTAGCCAGCCCGTGTTTGTCTCAATGTGCGACCTTGCGCTTAATGTCTGGAATGTTGAGCCGCCGGGGAGTGAACCGTTAATCGCGCGGCTCACCAGCCCGACGAACATCTCACCGACGCGGCAAGCGATATAAAGAGGGCGGGGCATACGTATCACGGCCATCCGCTTTCAATATCCACAGCCGCCAATTCCGTTTCATTGGTCGCCGCTTCAATCTGCGCGGATAGCGTGGCCTCATTCGCAAAACACGCCTGAATGTGCGCCTCGATAGCGTCTGCAGCCGCGATGATTGTTGCCGCGTTGAGCGTTGAGAATACACCCGGCCCAGACTTCCACGCGCCAATTTCATAGGCTGGATCAGCCGCCGCCTTGACAAATGCCGCCGTTATTTTCCCTTGCGTTGTTCTGTCCGTCGCAAGGGGATTGCCGCCTAGAGTGGTGCCGCCTTCCTCCGCTTGCCAGCGGCGTGTGGCGAGTGCTGCAACCTTGTCCCTCCGCTTTTCGCGTATAGGGTAATCATCAAGGACAACCCAGACATGGCCGCGCCATTGGGCCACTTGATTTCCGGTTAGTGCAGGTGGATCGTGCGGGACTTCGTGGCGGTGACGTCCATCTTTATGGCCGACCTCACGGCTTTCGCCCGTCCATACCCCGCTTTTGTCTGTCGCATATACCTGCATTATATTTCCTCCGCTTTGACGGCATATTTAGCGTCTAAAACAGGAGGGAACTCGTTTGGTATTTCTATTTTTGTCTCGTCTGCGTTGATTATTACTGTCAGGTTATTCCCTCCAGGATGAGCCACTGCTAATAAGTCACCGTCAGGCGAGAACGCCGCGCCTCTTCCTGTGCCAGATAGTGTTGGTGTTCCACTTACAACGCTCCAATCTGAAGTGTCCAAGATTGTCAGGTTATTCCCGCCAACATGAGCCACTGCTAATAAGTCACCGTCAGGCGAGAACGCCGCGCCTAATCCTGTGCCAGATAGTGTTGGTGTTCCACTTACAACGCTCCAATCTGAAGTGTCCAAGATTGTCAGGTTATTCCCGCCAACATGAGCCACTGCTAATAAGTCACCGTCAGGCGAGAACGCCGCGCCTACTCCTGTCCCAGATAGTGTTGGGGTTCCACTTACAACGCTCCAATCGGAAGTGTCCAAGATTGTCAGGTTATTACCTCCAGAATGAGCCACTGCTAATAAGTCACCGTCAGGCGAGAACGCCGCGCCTAATCCTGCGTCAGATAGTGTTGGGGTTCCACTTACAACGCTCCAATCGGAAGTGTCCAAGATTGTCAGGTTATTCCCGCCAACATGAGCCACTGCTAATAAGTCACCGTCAGGCGAGAACGCCGCGCCGTATCCTGCGTCAGATAGTGTTGGGGTTCCACTTACAACGCTCCAATCGGAAGTGTCCAAGATTGTCAGGTTATTACCTCCAGGATGAGCCACTGCTAATAAGTCACCGTCAGGCGAGAACGCCGCGCCTCTTCCTGTCCCAGATAGTGTTGGGGTTCCACTTACAACGCTCCAATCGGAAGTGTCCAAGATTGTCAGGTTATTCCCGCCAACATGAGCCACTGCTAATAAGTCACCGTCAGGCGAGAACGCCGCGCCGAATCCTGTGCTAGATAGTGTTGGGGTTCCACTTACAACATCTGAAAAGGAACTAGGTCTCCAATTCGGAAACGCAGCCGCCAATTCTGGATAGCTAGTTGTTTCATAAATAAGCCCGTCTAGGTCCAGATAGCCTAGCCTGTCCTGTGACG